>JACYYK010000422.1_pt1 | contig 37549 bp, 35 predicted proteins | sample 8236871 | NCBI WGS metagenome assembly JACYYK01 (sample SAMN14103087, study PRJNA606662) | landfill metagenome | isolation source: landfill solid waste inoculated with endophyte fungus Paravalsa indica | place: India:New Delhi, Okhla landfill site | collected 2017-11-05 | reverse complement strand
GCCTTCGCGAACAGCTGGAACAGCGCGTAACACAGGCTCTGCAACAGCGAGAGGAACCCGACGCCGGTACGGCTGCCGTCCTCGCCGGTGAAGTTGCCCGTCACCGGGCCGAGCTGGGTGGCGATCTCCCGGTACGACGACTTCTTCTCCTCGATCACGGCCTCGTCCGCGTCGTCGCCGTTACGCACCTCCTCCCACCTGAAGGCCTGCGCGTCGAGCAGATCCCGGCCGTACTGCTCGGCCTGCGGCGCCTCGTGGTCGCCGAACTCACCGCGCAACCAGTTGTTGTAGACCACCTCGTTGTGCAGGTCGGTGGGCAGGACGTGCCGCACCACCCGGTCCTCGGTCTCGTCGACGAAGCCCGCCTGGATGTTGGTGGTGGTCTGGACGATGGCGCGGTCGATGTCGTCGTAGTAGCGCAGCAACGCCAGCGACGACGCGGCCAGCCACACGCCCCCGATCGCGAACAACGCCCGTTTGCTGACCGTGGACAGATCGCCCCGCCAGATGTTGCGGAACAGCAGGATCGCCAGCAGCAGCGCGAACAGCCCGAACAGCTGGGTGTAGACGTTGTCGTAGACGGCCTTCGCGCCCTCCGACACGGCGTTGTAGATCGGGTTGAGCAGCCCGCCTTCCAACACGGTGTAGTGCAGCGAGTTCGTGGCGCCGACGATGTTCTTGGCGATGTTGAACAGCTGGTTGCCCGCCCACGTGTCGATGGTCGACTCCGGTGAGCCGAGGCTCAGCACACCGTCGTCGCAGTCGTAGACGTGCCAGACCATGCCCGCGTAGCTGTAGTCGAGGTAGGCGCTGCCCGCCTCGCCCTTGACGCCGGGCTCGTCGATCTCGCCCACCATGCCCGCGCCGGGACGCTCGGGGTTCGGCACCTCGCAGCCGTCCTGCGCCGACGCCGGTGCGGCGATCGTGAGTTGGAGTCCGAGCACCGCGACGACCATGGCGAGCGCAGGACCCCTGCGCCTCACCGAGCCGCCACGACGACGCGTCCGCACCGCCCGCCACGCCCACGCGCAGCAGACGACGGCCACCAACGTCATGATCGTGTTCATGCCGCGCCCCTGCCGGTGCCACCCTTGCCCGCTCGCGCGGGCTCCTTCTCGACCGCCTTGTCCGTCTCGTTCGTCGTGCTCGCCTGGTCCGCCCGAGAAACGGCCTCGGTGTCGGCCAGCAGGGCCTCCTCGGTGAGGCCCACCTCGCGTTCCGCAGCGCGTTCGAGCTCCTCGTCCAGCTCCGGCGCCGGATCGGGCGTCGGCACGCCGTGCGCGTCGTCCCCCTCGTCCACGGGCCGGTCGGAACGGGCGGGACGTCGATCGCCGTCCGGTACGGAACCGGGTGTGGTGTCCAGGGCCGCGCGCAGGTGGTCCAGGTGCGGGCCGGAGAAGTCCACCCGGATGCGCTCGACCCCGCCGGCGCCGTCCGCGAAGACGAACTGCCGCGGCTCGGTGTCGCGCTCGACGTCGCGCCGCGTGCCCGGCCTGCGGCCGAGCGCCGCGACGACCTGCTCGTAGCCGACACCCACCGGCACCTTCAGCAGGCGCAGCGCGTCCGACTGGGTCTCGTCGTCGTCGAGCCGACCCACGAACACCGAGTCGAGCAACGCGACGAAACCCTGGATGCGCAGGAAGTCCGCGGGGATCTGCGAGGACAGCAGCACCCGCACGTTCCACTTGCGGGAGTCGCGCGCGAAGCGGTTCATCAGCACGCGCCCGGTGGGCACCTCGGACAGGAAGAACGCCTCGTCGATCCAGACGCCCTTGCGTTCCTTCTTCGGCTTCTCGTACACCGACCGCTGGGTCAACCACGCGGCGAGGTTGAGCATCTCCACGCCCAGCGCCTCGGCGTCGGTCCAGTGCTCCCGGCCCACGCCCTCCTTCGGCAGCGTCAACCCGGCCATCGTCAACACCGTGAGCCGGTCGTCGCGGCTCTCCGAGTACGGGTCGGCGTCGGCCTCCGGGATGAGCAGCGACATGCGTTCGCGCAGCTCGTCGAGGAAGTCCGCCACCACGACGGCGTGTTCGTGGTGTTCGCTCGCGTCGCGCCGCAACGCGTCGATCACCTGGCCGGGGTCGGCGTCGTAGCGACCGCCGACGGTGCGCACGGCGCGCAGCAGCACGATGCGGGTCTGCGGCATGCGCGCCACCTCGTACGGCAGCACACCCGTGAGGACGTCGAGCACCAGCCTCCGCCGGGTCGCCCCCGCCAACGCCCGCTCACGTCGCCAGGCCCGCTCGGGATCCTCCTCGTCGAGGAAGTGTTCGAGCTGCGGCTCGGCCACCACCCGGTACGGGTTCAGAATGCCCGGCTGGGCGTTCAGCAGGTTGATCGGGCGCGCGTACGGCCGGATCTCCGGCAGCTCGCACAACGCCGAGAGCGGACCCGACGGGTCGAGGATCGTCCAGTGCGCCCCCGCCCTGAGTGTTTTGTAGACGATGCCGCCGCCGAGGAACGACTTGCCGCCACCGAGGCCGGCCACCATCGCCGTCAGCCCGGAGCCGTCGCGGACCTCCTGCGCCATCCACGGGTCCCACGCCACGGGCTTGCGCGTGGCGGTGCAGGTCTCGCCGAGCAGGATGCCGCGCCGGTCACCCACCTCGGCGGTGGCGGTGGGCACGGCCGAGGCGGCCCACACCACCGAACCACGCCGGAGGTACGCACCCGAGGACAACGGCTCGCCGGGAATGAACTCCCGCGCGAGCGCGTACTGCGCCTCCGGGTGCTCGATGGCGACCTTCGGCTTGTAGAGATCGAGCAGCTGCTGCGCGAGCCGCAGCGCGTCGCGTTCCGTGGGCCCCGACACCGCGAGCCGCCACCACGACCGCACCCGCGTGGCCAGGGCCGTGAAGCCCGACGTCATCTCGTCGTCGATCTCCAGCACCCGCGACGCCTGGCGGGCCAACGACTGCGGTGGCTCCAGATCGTGCTCGTCGGTGTAGTGCTTGACCTGCGACCGCACCTTGTTCATCTGCCGCTGCAGCTCGCCCGCGACCTCCTCGGGCCTGCGGACGTAGATGCGGGCCGACCACTCCACCGCCGACGGCAACCGGTCGGCGTGCTGGACCCACGGGTCGTCCACCTCGGGAATCGAGAGGCCGTGCATCTGCCCCACCGTGAGCACGGCGACGTGGCGCGACACGCCCGCGTTGGAGCCGGTCCGGCCTCGGACCGTGACCGTGGGCGCGTAGGGCTCGCAGTGGAAGTCCGCGGCGTCGGTGAAACTCGCGAGGTCCTCCGGCTCCCACTCGGAGCCGGGCACGGCGGGCATGTTCCTCGGCGCGGGCAGCCCGAGCGAGCACGAGCGGTGCATCAGCCAGGACATCTCCTCGGCGTGCACCGGTCGCCCCTCCAGGCCGGGAGCACCGATCACCTGGTCGAGGTGCTCGACCTCCGAGTCCAGCGCGGCCAGCTCGGCGTCGACGGCCTCGGGCAGGATCTTGCGCAGCAACGGCGCGGCGCGTTCCACCGCCCGGTCGACCATCCGCCTGGTCTGGACCTGGACCCCCAGGTAGACCTCTTTCTCCGCCATCGAGCGGCCCATCAACTGCTGCTGCTCGCCGACCAGGTAGTCGTCGAACGACAACGCGCCCGACACGTCCGGCGGGCGGTTGTGCGCGTTGTGAACGTGCGCCTCCGCCCACATCCTGATGGGATAGGGCCGGTTGGTGACCCGCAGGTGCATCCACCGGCCCTGCAGCTCGGCGTACTGACCGGCGATCGCGGCGATGAGGTCGCGCCGCTGTGAGTCCGACCGGAACGACCAGCGTTGCGGCGCCAGCCGGTACCACGCGTACACCTCCTGACCCGTGCGCAGGAGGTGCCCGTCGATCGAGCGAGCCGCGATCGACGGCGTGTAGCTGGGAATGGCCGCCTCGCCGGGGAGCCGCCTGCCTCGGCGGCCGCTCTCGGCCTGTTGCGCTGGTGCCGGGTACTGGGCCTTCCGGCTACTGCCGCGACCGAACAACGACTACCTCCCGACCGCCGCCGGCGGGCGACGGCGCGCTCGTGCTGGGCTGTCTGGCGGATACGGGGCGGGTGGCGGGGCCACCCCACGTCTGCCTCCGCCTCGGCGTCTGGCTCGAGGTCGCGGCCGCTCCCGGTTGACTCTGATCTTGCTCGCGCTCGCGGCACCTCCCGTGGGAGTCCGACGTTCCCGAGGCGCGTGCAGTTCGCGGAACCACATCGTGAACACGGCACCGAGCGGACGCTCGTGGCTGATCTTCGACGTGATGATGCGGGTGAGCGCGATGGTGATGACCAGCCCCCACGCCGTGGAGAAGAAGTCGAAGCCGATGCCGATCTGCCGCTCGACGGCCAGCACGACGAGGAACAGCGGGACTCCCACGCCCCACGCCACATAGCGCGCACGCCACGGGAACGTGGCCTTCGGCGGCCCCAGCCAGACTGCGTCGACGCGGTAGATCTCGTCGTCGGTTCGGATTCGCACCGCGCGTGCCCTACGTCAGCTCGTGAAGAGGCTGGCGAGCCACTGACCGACGTCGACGCCCATCCCGCTCACGGCGAGTCCGATGATCGCCAGAGCGATCACCACGCCCGCGAGCCTGCGCATGACGCCCGCGTTGTCGCCCTTGCCGCCACCGAGCCACAGCAGCAGCAGCGCGACGGACAGCAACACCAGCGGAATGATGTTGTCGAGAATCCAGTTCTGGACGTTGCCGGTGTCGAGCTCGGCCTGCGCGAGTGTCGCAAGCGTCATCGTGGTCATCGCATGCTCCCGAGTGCCCGGGGTGTGTGGTGCCGTACACGGATGTGCGCAGCGCTGATCGTCCGGCACGTGCCGTGTTCATCCAACATCATGGCGTGATGACGGATGGGGGTCAAAGGTCTGGTCCGGCACCGTGCCCCGTCCACCGGACCTCCCTGCGTGACCCCACACACCGGGACGTGCACGTCCCCCAGTTCGAGGACGCCGCCGTGACGATTCGCACGGTGCCCGCGCGGGTGTCCCCCGGCGTGCCCGAACTCACTCATGCGCGTCGACGCCCCTTCACAGTGTGTGCCGAAAGTCCCTCGGTCGGTGACCGCTAAGACAGTGAATCATGCCTCGGGCCGGTTGCGGCACGGAGATCACAACACTCGCGCTGCCTGCCCAGGCAGCGGGTCCGGACCTCATCCGAACGGGCGTATCGCCCACGGCGATCCGACCGAGCGACCCGCGCGGCCGGTCACGGGCCGTGACACCTCGCCCGGCGAGGGCGGACGCGGACCTAGCCGCGGGCGAACAGCTCGCGAGGGATGCCTCCGGCCTTGAGCAGCGTCCGCGACAGCGGCTTGGCCAGCTCGACGATGCGGCGAGCCTTGTCCTCGCCGAGCTTGCGGTAGGGGGCCGTCGCGGCCGCGTCGGTGCGCTCCTCGACCGCCGCCCGCAGCGCGTGCCCCGCGTCGGTGAGCGCGCCGGTGTCGTCGAGCAGGCCGCGCTCGCGCAGCGCGTCCTCGGCGGCGGACCACTCGGCCTCCGTCCAGCCACGCGTCTCGCGGGCGACGTCGGCGCGGAAGCTCTTGCCCGTGGCGATGTGCGTCACGAGGGCGTCGAGCCCGGACAGCCCCTCGGCGACGAGCGCGGCGATGTGCCCGTCCCCACGGAACTCACGCAGGAGGGTGGCGGCGTGCCACAGCCTCGCCACGGCACCGTCCGGCCAGTCGAGGTCGGCGTGCGCGGCGAACAGCGCCCGCCCCTCCGCCGGAGCGTGCCCCGCGGCCTCCCGCAGCAACTCCCCGAGCTCCCCGACCTCGGGCGAGTCCGCCGCCTCGCCGAGCAGCCTGCGCAACCCGGCCTCGGCGGCGGAGAACCTCAGGTTCACGACCTCGGCCGGAGCCACCACCCGCCACGCCTCGGGAATGTGGCGCTCCACGAGCCTCGGGCTGAAGTTGTAGAACGTCGCGGTGACCACTGTCGCGCCCACCGGACCCAGCGGCGCGGCGCGGCCGGCGAAGTACGCCCTGCGCCCCGCCTTGAGACCCGCACCGGCGAAGGTCTGCTCCATCTCGGGCGAGAAGTAGACGAAGGCGTGCAACGGCTCCACCGCGTTGTGGCAGCGATGGGCGAGTTCGCGGGCAAGCGCACGGTCCATGGAGCACACCCTAGGGCCGCGCACGCTCGCCGGGAAGATCCACAAGCACGCGCGACATCGGTTGCTCCGCTCGTGTGCCGGGAGGAAATCCGGTGTCCGAGGGAGATCGGCGGCCATACCCTGCCAGCATGAGCGACCAGCCGCACCGCCCACGGATGCCGGCCGAGCGGGTCGAGCAGATCCGCCGCTGGCACGAACGCGTCTACCGCGACGAAGCGGGCTTCGACCGCACCGTCGTCGCCGAGCGGAGCCGGACCAAGGACGGCTGGACGGTCGACTACCTGACCTTCCGGATGACCCCGCGCCCCGAGTGGACGACGGAGTGAACCGAGCTGTGACGCAGACGCGGACGACCGGAGTCGTCGCCGCGCTGCTCGTGACGGAGGCGGTGCTGAGAACGGCTCTGCACGCTGTCGAGTGGTACGACGCCGTTCTCTGGCACCGCTACCTCACGGGACAGCCGGTCTCGTTCGACGAGATCGACACAGCCGACGGTATCGGCGCTCTCGTGCTGTTCCTGCATCTGCCGACCATGGTCGCGGCATGCGTCGCCGTCGCTGTGTGGCATGGGCGACGCCGGCGCGGAACACGAGCCGCGCTCTGGTTCGGGACGGTGGCCTGGTCGGCCGCGTGGGCGCTCTCCGTGTACACGTGGCTTCTGCACCACAGTGGTCATGACGTCGACTCACCGACCCCGACAACGCTGACGAGCGCGGGAGTGGTGCTGCTGTGCTGGGGCACGACGATCCCACTGGTGCTGGCGTGCCTGGGACGCGACCGCCCGCCCGGTGATCACGAAAAAGCGCGCCACGACCCGCTCTCGCACGAGAGAGGACGAGTTGGCATGTAAGCCGGATTCTGTCCACGCCCGCCTCGCGGCGGACGCTGGGCGACCATCCATCTTGGCCTGCCGTCGCCGACAGGCTCCAGCGGCCTACCCGCAGGCATCGGACGGGCCGCCCTCGAACGCCTGCGCAGGAGCCTCGCGGCTCCCTCTTGGCCTTGCTCCGGGTGGGGTTTACCGAGCCGCCCCGGTCACCCGAGGCGCTGGTGGTCTCTTACACCACCGTTTCACCCTTACCCGGCCGAGACGGCCGGGCGGTCTGTTCTCTGTGGCACTGTCCCGCGGGTCACCCCGGGTTGCTGTTAGCAACCACCCTGCCCTGTGGAGTCCGGACTTTCCTCGACCGAAGGCGACACCTTCGGCCGCGGCCGCCCTGCCAACTCGTCCTCACTGAAAAGCGTACCTCGGCCGCTACGTGAGGTGGCAGGTGTCGTTCACCAGGCGCACCGACGCGTTGCCGTCGGGGTAGAGATCGACCAGCGACAGCGACGCGAGATCGAGGTGCAGGCGGTACAGCAGCGACGGGCCGACGTCGAGCGCCGAGCGCAGCAACGACTTGATCGGCGTGACGTGACTGACGATCACCACCGTGCTTCCGCCGTGACGGGCCACCACGTCGCTGCACGCCCTGCGCACCCGGCGGTGCACCTCGTCGAAGCTCTCACCGCCCGGCGGCCGCACGGACGCGTTGCGCAGCCAACGGCGGTGCAGTTCCGGATCGCGCTGCGCGGCCTCGTCGAACGTGAGGCCCTCCCACTCCCCGAAGTCGGTCTCCCGCAGATCGCGGTGGGTCTCCACGCGCACCCCGAGGGCGTCGGCCACCTTCTGCGCCGTCCGGGTGGCCCGGGTCAGCGGCGAGGAGACCACCCGCACGTCCTCACCGAGGTCCTCCATCGCCGCGATGCGCTTCGCCGCCGCCTCCGCCTGCCGGGCACCCAACTCCGTGAGGCTGACATCGCCCGATCCGGAGTACCGGCGGTCGACGGACATCGGAGTCTGGCCGTGGCGCAGGAGAAGCAGGCGGGTCGGGGCCCCGCGGGCGCCGGTCCAGTGCGTCGGCGACCGCTCCCCGGTGGGCTCCCGATCACCCTCACCCGCCGACTCGACGACCTGCTCCCGGGCAGGGTCCTCGGGCGTGTCCCGCGTCCCGGCACCGGCCTCGGAGGGGGTGTCGGCGCGGCGCGCCGGCGGCCGCCCCTCGGCCTGGGCGTCCATCGCCTCGTTCGCCAGGCGGTCGGCGTGGGCGTTCTTCGCCCTCGGCACCCACGTGTACGTCACGCGCTCGAAGCCGCTCGCCACCTCGCGCGCCCGCAGAGCCAGTGGTTGCAACGCCGCGTTCTTGATCTTCCAGCGGCCGCTCATCTGCTCCACGACGAGCTTCGAGTCGAGCCGTGCCTCCACAGTGGACGCACCGAGCTCCGCCGCGGCCTCCAGACCCGCGATGAGGCCCGTGTACTCGGCCACGTTGTTGGTGGCGATGCCGAGGCCGTCCTGCCGTTCGGCCAGCACCTCGCCGGTACGCGGGTCCCGCACCACCGCGCCGTAACCGGCGGGACCGGGATTGCCCCGCGACCCGCCGTCGGCCTCGACGACGACCCCCGAGATCACAGGCCGGACTCCAGCGTGCGCACCAGGATCGCGTCGCAGTTCTCGCACTGCACGACCTCGTCCTCGGCCGCCGCCTTGATCTCGGAGATCGCGCTGCGGTCGAGCTCCAACTGGCAGGCGCCGCAACGGCGGGCCTTCAGCAGCGCGGCGCCGATGCCCTTGTGGGCACGCACCCGCTCGTACAGGGCGACCAGGTTCTCCGGCAGCATGGGAAGCAGGCGCTCGCGGTCGGCCTCCCGCCGCGCCTGCGTCGTGTCCAGGTCGGCCAGCGCCTCGTCCCGCCGCTTCCGGGCGTCGGCGAGTTCCTGCTCGATCTTGTCGACCTCAGCGGCGGTGCGCTGGACGTCGGCGTCGACGGCTTCCTTGCGCTCCATCAGTTCGAGCTGATCGTCCTCCAGCACCGACTGCCTGCGCGCGAGCGTCTGCAGCTCGTGTTCGAGGTCCGCCAACTGCTTCGCGGACACCGAACCCGACGCCATCAGCTGACGGTCGCGGTCGGCCCGGGCCCGCACCGACTCGATCTCGCGCTCCTGCTTGGCCACGTCGCGTTCGAGGTCGGACGCCGTCGTCTGCACCGACACCAGCGCGTCACGCCGTTCCCGCAGCCGCTTCTCCACGTCCTCGATCTCGGCCAGCTCAGGCAGGGTGCGGCGGCGATGAGCGACGCGAGTCAGCTCGGCGTCGGCCTTCGCCAGGTCGAGCAACTGACGCTGAACGGCGGGTTCTGCCTTCACTGCTGTCTCCGTTCGTCCTCGCGGGTGCGATGGTTCGCTTGCATCGGGGACTCGCCCCGCCCCACCTCTGCGATCCTCCCACAGGGCGCGAACCCACCGAGCGCACGCGCCGCACGCCGCCGCCGTACTCGGGCGCGGACCGGTGCGGGCGTGCCGCGGTGTCCTCACCGACGGTCATCGGGAACTATCATCGGGACCACCGACACGATGAGGAACCGGATGAGCACCCTGCAGACCCTCGACCGCGGCCTGCGCGCGCTGGACATCATCTCGCAGAGCCCGACAGGTATCTCCGTGGCCGAACTGGCGGCCGAACTGGGCGTGCACAGGGCCATCTGCTACCGCATCGTCGCCACACTGGAGGCGCACTCGCTGGTGGCCCGCACGGACTCCGGCCGGTTGCGGCTCGGTGTGGGCGCCGCCGTGCTCCTGTCGCGGTTCGAGCCGCAGTTCCTCCACGGTGCCCGTCCGGTGCTCACCGAGCTCGCCGACCGCACCCACGCCACGGCGTTCGTCGCGGCGGCCGAGGGCTCCGAGTGCGTCGTGCTGATGGTCGCCGAGCCGAGCGACGCCATGTTCCGGGTCGGCTATCGGGTCGGCAGTCGCCACCCACTGCACCGCGGCGCGTCCGGGATCGCCATCCTCGCGCTGCGCCCACCGAACGAGCGCGATCCGGAACCCGTACGGCAGGCCCGGCGCGACGGCTACAGCATCACGACCGGCGAGCTCGAACGCGGCGCGGTCGGAGTCTCGGCGGGCGTCCCCGCCGACGGCCAGTCGCTCGAACGCAGCGTCGGCGTCGTCGCCCTCGAAGGGCTGGACACCGACAAGGCCGCCGCCGCCGTCGTCGACGCGGCACGGCGCCTCGCCCGGCTCGTCGCGACCTGAGCCGGACCTCTCCGTCGCCGTCTGCCGCGACCGGCGACTCAGTTGCGGCCCCGGACGTCGAACTGGTGCCGGTTGGTGATCAGCTTGTTGAGCAGCATGATCAGGATTCGCTGCTCGGTGTCGGTCAACACCGTGGCCCACTCGTGCTCGCGTTCGTTGTGCACGCGGAAGACGCTCACCATGTGCGTGTGCCCCTTCTCCGTGAGCGACAGCCGGACCGACCGGCCGTCGCGCGCGTCGGGGCTGCGGTCGAGCAGGTCCTCCGCCACCAGCGTCTTCGCCAGGTTCGACACGGCGGCCCTGCTCATCCCGGTCAGCACGGCGGCGCGCTTGGGCTCCAACGGCCCGGCCAGCCAGGTGACGAACAGCAGCCGGAACGCCGACCAGGACAACCCGTGCGGCCGGTGCACCGCCGCCTCCAGGTCGTAGGTGACGATGTTCGACGCGCGGTTGAGGGTCAGCAGGACCTCGGTCGCCAACTGGTGACGGAAGCCGTACTCGGTGGCGAGCCGGTGGTTGGCGAGTTCGACGAACGACCAGAAGTCGAGATCGTTCGTGGCGGACTGCCCCCCGCTCACGTCGTTGGTCGCCTCGTCGCTCATGCCCTCACTGTAGAGAGTCGCCGACCTGCGCAGACGGGGATACCACCGCAGTCATCGGCTTCCCCGCGCCGGGCCTACTCCCCGGCCCGCAGCGTCCACGGATCGGTGCACGTCGTCGAGACCCGCACCTCCACGTCGCACGTTGCCCGGACGACCTCGGCCGCCTGCTCGCACCAGGGCCACTCACTGGCCCAGTGGGTGAGCCCGACGAGAGCGGGACCGCCCTGTTCCAGGTGTTCCCCGGCGGGATGGTGCCGCAGGTCCGCGGTCACGTAGGCGTCGACTCCGGCCGCGGTCGCCGCCCCGAGGTAGCTGTCCCCGGCGCCGCCGGACACCGCGACCGTGCGCACGAGCCGGTCGGCGTCCCCGGCCCCCAACACGCCGGGACGCGTCGCCGGGAGAGCCGCACCCACGCACCGCACGAACTCACCGAACGGCACCGCCTCCGGCAGTTCGCCGATCCGGCCGATGCCGGTGGAACCGTCCCCGGTGGCGTGCGGCGCGAGCGGGCCCAACACCCGGAGTCCGATGCGCTCGGCCAGCGCGTCCGACACTCCGGGCACCGCCGAGTCCGCGTTGGTGTGAGCGCAGAACAGCGCCACGTGCGAGCGCACCATGCGGTGCACGAGCCGCCCCTTGGCGGTGTCGGTCCCCACGCCGTGGACCCCGCGCAGCAACAGCGGGTGGTGCGCCACGATGAGTTGGGCACCCCACTCGATCGCCTCGTCCACCGTGGCCGTCACCGGGTCCACGCACACCAGGACACGCTCGACCGGCTCGGCCGGGTCGCCACACACCAGTCCCACCGCGTCCCACGACTCGGCGAGCTCGCGAGGGTAGGCCGCGTCGAGGGCGGCGATCACGTCGGACACTGTCGAAGCCATGCCGTGATCCTGCCAAACCCGGTCAGCGTCGCGCGTTGCGTGCCCGCGACATCGTGTACAGGTGGTGGACGAGGGTGATCAGCACGTGTTTGGCCGAGTCGCGCTCACGCGCGTCGCAGTCCACGATCGGCACCGCCTCGTGCACCGCGAGCGCCTCCCGCAACTCGTCGAGCCCGTGCGCGCTGCCGGGGAAGTTGTTGCGGGCCACCACGAACGGCATGCCGTAGTGCTCCAGGCGGTCGATGGCGTACCACGAGTCCTCGATGCGGCGGGTGTCGACCAACACCACCGCCCCCAACGTCCCGGCGAAGAGCCGGTCCCACAGGAACCAGAAACGCCGCTGCCCCGGCGCGCCGAACAGGTACAGCACGAGATCGTCGGTCAACGACACCCGGCCGAAGTCGAACGCGACCGTGGTGCGCAGTTTCGTGGCCACCCCGGCGGTGTCGTCGACACCTCGACCGGCCTCGGTCATCGTCTCCTCGGTGGACAACGGCCGGATCTCGCTGACCGAGCGGACCAGCGTGGTCTTGCCGGCACCGAAGCCGCCGACGATGACGATCTTCGCCCCGTCCTTCGCGGTGCTGCGCAGGGGCGTACGGCCTCCGAGCCGGGTGGGGGTGTCCACGCGCTCAGAGATTGCGGAGTCCAACAAGGACCTTCTCCAGGAAAGCAGGGTCGGGAAGCTGGTCGAGCGCACGCGGAGCGCTGGGATGGCGCGCCGTCACGTCGCCCGCGTTCAACAGGTCGGTGATCAGGATCTTGGCGACGCTGACCGGCAGGCCCACGTCGGCGGCGATCTCGACGACCGCCGTGGGATTGGCACACAGCATCAGGATGCGAGCGTGTTCGGACTGCATGCCGGGCTCGGGCTCGCGCTCGCTCACGATGAGCGTGACGAGGTCGAGCTCGGCGTCCTCCGCCCTGCTCCGCCCGCACGTGATCGTGTACAGCCGGTCGGGCCTGTCGTGAGCGGCCTCGGTGTCGGACATCATGCTGGCTGGCCGGCGCGACGGCGGTGCCGCGGCGGCGCGGTGAGGAACGCGCCGATCTGCTCCACCATCTCGTTCATCTTGTGACCCACGAGCCCGACGTCGGCGTTGTCGCGCGCCACCATCGCCAGGTGGGCGCCCTCACCGGCCTCCACCACGAACAGCAGACCGCCGTGGAACTCGGTCATGGACTGGCGCACGCCTCCCGAACCGTCACCGAACTCGGCTGACGCGCTCTGGGCGAGCGCCTGCACGCCGGCGGCGATCGCCGCCAGCTGGTCGGCCTGATCGACCCCGAGGTTGCGGGTGTGGCACAGCTTCAGCCCGTCGCGCGAGAGCACCAGGGCGTAGCGGGCTCCCGGCGTCTGCTCCAGCAGGCTCTGCAAGAACCATTCGAGACTCTGGTCGGTGACGCTCATGATCAGTCCCTCAGTCGGCTGTGGTCGGTGGAGTGTGCGGACGGATCGCGGTGCGGAACGCGCTGAACCGGGCGCCCGCGTCGGCGCGCGGCTTGACCTCCGCACGATGCCGGGCCCTCGGCGGAGGTGGAGAACCCGTGAGGGTCTGCCCACGGCGACGCTTCGGCAGCCGCCCCGCCGGTGGCGCCTGCTGCACTGCCCGGTCGTCCACGGGACGGCGGTTGCGCACGGTCGGCTCGTCCTCGGGGCAGGGTTTCGTGATCAACGTGGCCGGGATGCGCACCACCACGCTGACGCCCCCGCGCGGCGAACGGCGGAAGCGCACGCGGAGCTGGTGCTTGCGCGCCAGGCGTCCGACGACCGCGAGCCCCAGCCGGGTGCCGGAGAGGGCCGCGAGGTCGAGCGGCTCGGTGGTGGACACGGCGCGTTCGGCCCGTTCCAGGGCGCTCGGCTTCATCCCGAGTCCGGCGTCCTCGACGATCACCACCACGCCGGACGACAGCTCCTCGACGTACACGTGCACGCTCTCCGAGGGCTTGGAGAACTTCGTCGCGTTGTCCATGAGCTCGGCGAGCGCGTGCATGACGTCCTCGGCGGCGTATCCCACGACGGCCGCCGTGCACGTCGAGTGCAGCGTGACCCGCTGGTACGAGCCGATCCGGCCCATCGCGCCACGCAGGATGCTCTCCATGATGATCGGCTTGGTCCACCGCCTGCCCGTGCGGGCGCCGGTCAGCACCGCGATGCTGTCGGCGAGCCTGCCCGCCTGGGACGTGCAGTGGTCGAGCCTGAGCAGGTCGCCCAGCACGTCCTCGTTGTGCCGGTACTCCATCTCGCGGAGGTCGGCCAGCATGCTGGTGGCCATGGCCTGCACCCGGCCCGCCGCGTTGGCGCACGCCGCCATCGCGGCCTCGCGCTGCCGTTCGCTCACGTCCAGCTCTTTCGCGAACAACTGCACAATCCGACCGGACAATGCATTCGAAAGATCCGGAATTTCATCCTTTACGGTGTCGAGCGACGCGCCTTCCCGTAAACGGCGTGCCATCACCGGAAGAATATCTTCAACCAGAAGGGTGAGCTCGCTTTCCGCCGATTCGGTAAGGCGGTTCACGTCCTGTAGTTGCGCGTAGTGGAAGGTCGCCACGTACGTCGCCACGCAGAGCAACGCGAGCGCGAATCCGCCAACGAGGAAGAGCGGAAGTCGTTGTGACGCAACGGTTTCCAGGCTAGCCCAGACCCAGAGACCGCCGGTCAGAACGACCGAGCAGGCCAGGGCCAGCAGAGCCCGACCGTTCGGCGAGTCCGAGGTGAGGGCGCGAAGCGCATGCGACGGGGAAATGGGAGCCCCCAAGGTCTACTAGGTGTGCTTGGCGTTCTTCGACACGAAGTCGGCGCTCGGGGCTACACAATTCCCGAATGCCGACGAGACCGGCAGCTTAGTCGAGCCGCCCGATACCTGCCACCGGACGCACTCCGTTCGGCCACGACATTTCCCCGAGCAGTACCATTCACAGCCATTCGACCCACCGAAAGGTGCCTTCGCCACCGGGGAGACACTGGGCTCATGGCCGACGACAGCACTCGCGCGCGAGTCGACGCGACCCACGACACGACCAGCATCGTCTTCGTCTGCTCCGGCAACATCTGCCGCTCGCCCATGGCCGAGATCGTCTTCCGCCGGCGCCTCGCCGAGCACGGCCTCGGCGACGCCGTGACCGTGCGCAGCGCGGGAACGGGCGGCTGGCACGTGGGCGAACCCGCCGACCCCCGCGCCCGGGAGACCCTGGCCGCCCACGGGTACCCGGTCGAGCACACCGCGCGGCAGGTCGGCCCCGAGCACCTCGACGCCGACCTGCTCGTGGCGGCCGACAAGAGTCACCTGCGCGACCTGCGGGTCCTCGTCGACGACCCCGACCGGGTGAGGTTGTTGCGCAGTTTCGACCCCACCGCGCCCGCCGACGCCGAGGTGCCCGATCCCTACTACGGCGGCGACGAGGGCTTCGTCGAGGTGCTGGGCATGATCGAGCGGGCCGTGGACGGGCTGCTCGACTGGGTGCGACAGCGATGACCGACACCGCCGCCCGCACCGCCGCCGAGCGACACACCGGGGTCCGGGCCACCGGTACCCGGCCGCTCGCGAGCGAGGCCACCGTCGTGGACCTCGAGGACGGGCGCGCCGTGGTGGTCAAACGCGGCTCGGGGCCGGGAGCCGCCTCAGCGGAGGCCGCCGGGCTGCGCTGGCTGGGAGAACCGGGCGACGTGCCGATCCCAACGGTGCACGGGGTCGACGACGACCACCTGGTGCTCGACCACGTTCCCGAGGGCAGGCCCGACCGGGACGCCGCCGAGGCGTTCGGACGGGGCCTCGCCCGGCTGCATCTTCGCGGGGCGCCCGCGTTCGGCTCACCCCCGCCCGGCGGCCCGCGCGAGGCCTGGATCGGGCTCGCGCGCATGCTCAACGAACCGCACGACGACTGGCCGTCGTTCTACGCCCGCTGCCGGGTGCAGCCCTACGTGCGGCAGGGGGTGGACCAGGGCCTGTTCTCCCCCGGCGAAGCCGAGGTGTTCGACGAGGTGTGCGCGCGCCTCCCCGACCTCGCGGGTCCACCGGAGCCGCCCGCGCGCCTGCACGGCGACGCCTGGAGCGGCAACGTCCACTGGGCCACGGACGGGCGCGTGTGGCTCCTCGACCCGGCCGCCCACGGTGGGCACCGGGAGACCGACCTGGCCATGCTCCGGCTGTTCTCCGCACCACTGCTCGACCACGTCCTCGGCGCCTACCGTGAGGCGGCGCACGACCTCGGCCGGCCGCTCGCCTCCGGGGACGAGCGGAGAGTGCCGTTGCACCAGCTCTTTCCACTGCTGGTGCACACCGTTCTGTTCGGTGGCGGTTACGCACGGCAAGCACTCGCGGCCGCGCGCGCGGCGCTGCGCGACTAACGGCGCGGACCCCTCTCGGACGAGACCTCGGACACCCGCATACCGTGGTGGTCGTGCGCTGGAAATCGCTGCTCCAGCCGGGTTGGCTGGCGCTCACGCTCGTCGTGTTCGGGTTCGCCGTGACCTGTTACACGGTGCTCGCGCCGTGGCAGTTCGAACGCCACGAGGATCGCAAGGCGCAGAACGACGCCGTGTCGACGTCCTTCACGGAGCAGCCGCGCCCACTGGGAGAGGTCCTGCCGGACGGACGTCCACCGGGACCGGACACCGAGTGGCGCAGAGTGGTGGTCGAGGGCACCTACCTGCCCGAACACGAGGTCGTCGCCCGCCTGCGCACGGTGCAGGGGCAGCCGGCCTTCGAGGTGCTCACGCCTCTGCGGACCACCAGTGGCCGGATCGTGCTGATCGACCGCGGCTACCTGCGCCCCGACAACGGCGACGTCCCGCCGTACGCCGCCCCGCCGGGCGGCACCGTGCGCGTCGAGGCCCGGGTGCGGGGCGACGAGACCGACCCGCAACACCGCGACGCGTTCGCCGACGCCTCCACCCAGGGGAAACTGCACGCCTACACGATCGACTCGCGCACCGTCTCCCGAGCCAGCGGCCTCGACATCTCCCCCGGGTATCTGGTGCTCACCGAGGGGCAACCGGGTGTGCTCGGCGCGCTGCCGTTGCCCACGCTGGAGGCCGGACCGTACTTCTCCTACGCCCTGCAGTGGGTGGCGTTCGGCTCGATGGCGATCATCGGCTGGGCCTACTTCACGGTGCGGGAGCTGAAGCCCGGTGGCGCGCTGTCGGAGGAACGTCAGGGTGCCCCACGCCGCAAGTCGGTGGCGGAGATGCTCGCCGAGGACGACGCGGCCGAGGAAGCCGCACGAGAGGCCGAGCGAGCCGAACGGGCGGCCGACGAGGGCTCGGCGGAGGGCACTCCGCGCGGCAAGACGTCCGAGAGCACCGTCGGTGGCGGGCAGTCCCACACCGACGCCTCGCGGTCCTAGCCGCGGCGCCGACGACGCAGCCTCGGCCTCAGCGCGACGACGGCCGAGGTCACCCCTGCCAGCCAGCCGACCACGCGGGAGAGCTCCACGGCGCGGGTGACGTGCCCGGCGTCCGGGTTGCGCCCATCGCCCAGCACGGGCAGCTCCCGCACCCCGTCCGGGTACGCCGTGCGTCCCCCGAGCCGCACCTCCAACGCCCCCGCGTAGGCGGCGACGACCCGGCCCGAGTTGGGATGCGGGTGCAGCACGGTGTCCCGGCGCCACGCCTGCCACGCGGCGCGAGCGGATCCGCCGACGACGGGCGCTCCGGCGACGGTCAGTGCGGCGGCCAGCCGGGTGGGCAGGAGGTTGACCACCGTGTCGAGGTGAGCGGAGGCGGCGCTGGAACGTCGCCGGTCCGGACGCTCGCCGGACGTGCGCCGGACCACGCCGACGGCGCGGGAGCCGAGCAGCCCCGGCACCCCGGCCACCGCGCCCCACAGCAGGGGCGCGACGACCGTGTCGGAGCTGTTGTGGGCGACGGCCTCCACGGAGGCCCGGGCCAGCGCGACCGCGTCGAGGTCGTCGGAACAGCGGGGATCCCAGTGCGCGAGTGTCTGCCGGGTGGCCCGGACGTCGCCGGTCTCCAGCTGCCGGGCCAGGGCCGTGCCGTCGGTGGCCAGGCGCGCTCCGCCGAGCACCGCCCACGTCCCGGCCGCGGTGGTCACCGCGTTCAGCAGCGGACGGGTTCGACCGACTCGTTCCACGGCCGCCCCGGCCAGCACGGCAGCACCCGCGACGGCACCGACGTGCACCGCGCCCGCCACCGGGTGATCCGCGGGGACCCGTCGCTGCACCGCACGGGCGGCCCGCGTGAGCGTCGCGTCCGCCCGCCCGCGCACCGACTCGCCGACCATCGCATCGGCCATGACGCCCAGAAGCAGTCCCACAGCCCGCGCCGCGCTCACCACACCTACCCCCGTGACTCTCGAACGCCGCGAGACTATCGCCTCGCGGACACCTCAGTCGCCGGCCTCCGCCCACGCGCGGATCATGACGTGTGCGATGGACGTCCCGCCGGGAAGCTGCAGGTCCGGGTCACCGTGCGTCAGCGCCGCCCGTACCCGGTCGCGGGACACCCATCTCGCGTCCTCGATCTCGCCGTCGGCGGGAGTGAGCGGCGTCCCGGAGTCGGCGCGCGCCGCGAACCCCACCATGACCGAGCGCGGAAACGGCCACGGCTGGCTGCCGAGGTAGCGGACGTCGCGGACGTCGACGCCCACCTCCTCGCGGATCTCGCGCTCGACGCACCGCTCCAGCGACTCGCCGGCCTCGACGAACCCGGCGAGCACCGAGTACCGGGTCGGCGGCCACGTCGGCTGCCGCGCCAGCAACACGTGCTCGCCGTTGACGCCGACGTCGTCGTGCACCAGGCAGATCACCGCCGGATCCGTTCGCGGGTACTCCTCGCGCCCGCACTGCTCGCAGCGGCTGGCCCAGCCGAACTGGTGCAGCCGGGTCACGCCACCGCACCGGGCGCAGTAACGGGCCCTGCGGTGCCAGTTGCGCAGCGCGAGAGCCGTGGTCAGCAGGCCCGCGGCCGTGTCGTCGAGCACGTCGCCGTGCAGCCTCAGCTCGACCCACGCCTCACCGGCGACGACGGGTACCTCCGCCGCTCTGCCCCAGCCGCCGGCGTCGAGCGCGACCATGCGCGCGTCCGGGCCGGGCTCCGCCGACACCGCCCAGAAGTCGGCGTCGGACCACCGGCCGAGGAAAACGGCCTCCGTCGGCACCTCGGAGGCGATGTCGAGCGCCGGAACGCTGACCAACGGCACGTCCTTCGGCACCACACCGACGACGCGGTCCTCCGGCACGGGCGCGCGGCCGTGGCCGTCCACGCGGATCACCCGCGCCGACGGCCACGCGGCCCGCAGCCGCTCGGGATCGGTGCGCAACGCCTCCTGGCGGTCGGCCGTCGAGCGCGACAGCGCCGGAGGCGTGGTCAACCGGAAGGGACCGGAGCGCCTCACTGAGCTCATCGAGCCGGCCTGTCCCCCGCCACCTCGCCGTCCAGGGTCACCCCACCGAGCGCGGTCAACTTCGGGGCGAGCACCTCGGCGTCACCGACCACGACCCCCGTGAAGCGGTGCGGCGCGAAGAACTCCAGCGCCGCTTCCGCGACGTGGTCGGTGGTCACCGCGGCCAGGCGCTGCGGGTGTTCCGCCAGCCACTCGACGCCCAACCCGACGGAGGCCAGCGCCGCCAACTGGGTCGCCAGCCCGGCCTGGGACGACGCCCCGATCAGCAGCGAGCCGATGGCGTACTGCCGCACGGAGTCGACCTCGGTGTCCGTGGGCGGCACGAGCCCGAGCCTGCCGAGCTCGTAGCGGGTCTCCAGCAACGCCGCCGCGGTCACCTCGCTGGCCGTGTCGGCCTCCACCTGGAGGGTGGCCTTCCCGCCGGTGAACTCGAAACCCGAGTGCGCGCCGTACGTGTAGCCCTTGTCCTCGCGGATGTTCTCCACGAGCCGGGAGGAGAAGTACCCGCCGTAGGCCAGGTTGGCGAGCTGGAGCGCCGGGTAACGCGGATCGGTCCTCGGCACCGCCTGCGCGGACAACCGCAGCTGCGACTGCACGGCGCCGGGTCGGCTGACGAGCAGCAGGTCTGCCGGCGTCAGGTCGGGAAGCTCGGGCAGCGTGCGCGCCCGCACGTCGCTCGACCAGCCCGCGAGCGCACGCTCGACCGCCGCGACCGCGGTCTCCGGCGTCACGTCGCCCACCACGACGAGGGTGGAGCCGCCCGGCAGCACCGCCGACGCGTGCAGCGACCGCACCCGCTCGGGGTCGACGGCGGCGACGTCCTCGGCCCGCGGGATCTCGCGCGTGTACGGGTGGTCGCCGTAGCGCCTGCGCTGCAGGGCCTCGCGCGCGATCACCCTCGGCTGCGTCCGCGCGACCGCGAGTCGCTCGGAGATCCGGTCGGCCTCCCTGCGCACCTCGCCCTCCACATAGGAGGCCTCGGTCAGCACGTCGGTGAGCACGTCGAGCAGGTCGGGCAGCTTCTCGGCCAGCGCGCTGCCCGAGAGGCTGAGGTACTCGGGATCGACCATGGCACCCAGATCGCCGCCGATGAGCGCGAGATCGGTGTCGATGGCCACGCGATCACGACGCCGCGTGCCGGTGAGCAGCGTCTCGGCGAGCACCTCGGCCGTGGCGGCGTGCATGGCGTCGTCGCCCGCGAACGGGATCCTCAGCCGGAGTTCGACCATCGGCACCGTGGGCTTGTGCACGGCGAGCACCCGCAACCCGTTGCTCAACACCGTGTCCACATGCGACAGCTCTGCGGCGGGCTTCTGCTCGCCGAGCGGAGGGAGCTCCCTCGGGCCGCTTTCCGTGCGGCCGATCTCCTCGGCGGAGCGATGATCGGTCACGCTCACTGGGCACCTCCCTGTCCCGGTTCGACCACGAGAACGGCACGCGAGTCGGGGCGCAACGCCTTCGCGGCCTCGGACACCTGCTCGGCCGTCACCGCGGCCATGCGCTCGGGCAACGCGTACACGAGTCCCGCGTCACCGTGGAGCAGCTCCAACGACCCCAGCGCGAGCGTGCGCGACACGAGCCGGTCGTGGTCGGAGTGCAGCGCCGCGCTCCAGCGGGCCGTCACCTTGGCGAGTTCCTCCGGCCCCGGCGGTGTGGTGGCCAGCGCGTCGAGCTCGGCGTCGAGCGCGTCGAGCACCTGCTCGGTCGAGGTCTCCGGCGGGTGGATCGCCGTCACGGAGAACGTGTCGGGATCGCGCGCCTCGAACGGGCCGAACAGGCCCGCGCCGGCGCTGATGTCGGTGACCAGCGGCTCGTTGTGCACGAGCCGCTGCTGCAGGCGCGACGAGTCGCTGTCGGCGAGGACCCCGGCGAGCACGAGGTTCGCGAGGTAGGCGTCGAGCTCGTTGACGGGGTCGGGCATGCGGTAGCCCACCGCGAGCGCGGGCAGCGGCGCGTGCGGGTCGACGTGCGTGCCGCGCAGTTCCTCGGTGGGGCGCGGCTCGGCGAAGGACGGCCGCTGCGGTTTCGGCCGCGCGGGCACGTCGCCGAAGTGCTTGTGCACGAGCTCCCGCGTGCGGTCCACGTCCAGGTCACCCGCGACCGTGAGCACCGCGTTGGCGGGCGCGTAGTACGTGTCGAAGAACGCCGCGCAGTCGTCCAGCGTCGCCTGCTCCAGGTCGGTGAAGTCACCGTAACCGTTGTGGGCGTTGGGGAACGTCGAGTACAGCACCGGCGGCAGGAGGATCCACGGGAACCCGCCGTACGGCCGGTTCAGCACGTTGAGGCGGATCTCCTCCTTCACCACGTCGATCTGGTTGGCCAGGTTCTCCTGGGTCAGCTTGGGCGCGCGCATCCGGTCGGCCTCCAGGAACAGCGCGCGCTCCAGGGCGGCCGACGGCAACACCTCGAAGTAGTCGGTGTAGTCGGGGTGGGTGGACCCGTTGAACGTGCCCCCACTGCTCTGCACCCAGCGGAAGTGAGCGAGCTTCTCAAGGCTCTCACTGCCCTGGAACATGAGGTGTTCGAAGAGATGGGCGAACCCGGTGCGCCCTTCCGGTTCGGAGCGGAAGCCCACGTCGTAGTGCACGCTCACCCCGACGACCGGCGCCGTCGGGTCGGGGGCGAGCACGACCCGCAGGCCGTTGTCGAGGGTGAACTTGTGGAGTTCGGAGACGGCCATGACCACACCCTACGGGTATTGCCGGTCCCGGGAGCGCCACCGGCTGTCACGGTGCTCGCCGCGTGCTCGCCACGTGTTCACCGCTGTGTCACTGGGCACAGGACGCTTCGAGGAACGTCCACACGGCCGCGTGCACGACCCGGTGCCCGGCCTCCGTGAGGTGTGCCGCGTCGGCCAGGTAGAGCCCCTCGGCCTCCGGCGTGCCGCCCGGCGGCAGGTACTGGCCGAGGTCGAGCAGCTCCGCACCCTTCTCGGCGGCGACGGTCTCGATGACCGCGGTGTAGGCGTCCCACGAGTAGACCGGGTCCGGCACGAGGCGCGCGCCCATCTCGGGCGGCACCAGCAGCAGGACCGCGCTGCGGGGCGAGGCGCGCTGCAGCTCGGCCACGAGGCCGCGGTAGTGCTCGTCGAACTCGGTGGGCGCGAGGTCGGAGGCGAACTCGTTGGCCCCGAGCGCCACGATCACCAACGCGGGCTGGACGTCGTGGACGTACTCGCTCGCACTCGTGGTCTCGGGCCACCGACCGCCGGGGCGGAAGTCGGCCGCCAGGGCGCCGTTGTGCGCGAGGACGGTGGTGACCGTGCCCCACTCGTCGGACGCGCGACGCAGCACAGTGGACGTCCACCCGGCACCCGTCGGCTCGAACGCGCCGCCGCCCGGGTAGTCGGGCAGCCCGTAGCCCGTGCTATGGGAGTCGCCCAGGACGACGATCGCCGACTGGTCGGCACACCACGTCGGAATCATGGCCGCCGTCGTGCGTGGAGCGAGACACCCCGACACCACGAACGCCACCACCAGCACCACACCCGCACCGGACGCACGACGAGATCGGCGAAGTCCCCGCCGTCCGCCGCGTCCCCAGCGCCCCACACGACCCACGGTGTCTCCTCGCCGCGACGCGCACGCCGGACACGATGCACCGGCGGCGTCACCGTCCTCGTCGTCGACACCGGCCCCCGCGTTTCACCCCTTCGGGAAATGCCTACGTGTGAGTGATGACACAGCACCCGCACGTCACTCCGCGCGAGCCGCCCGCGCGAGTTCGTCGGCCAGGTTCTCCCTGCGCATCCGCTGGTCGATGTACAGCAGCGCCGTCACCGCCGCCGAGAACGGCACCGTGATCGTGCGCGCCACGGCACCTCCGAGCTCCTGCAGCATCAGTTCCTCGGGCGTGTAACCGCGCTCGAACGCCTGCGGGTCGATCGCCAGGTTGAACGGCCACTGGATCAGGTACGACACCACCCACGTCACCAGCACCGCGGTCACGAGCACGCCGAACACCCGCCACCACGCGCCCTGCACGAGCGCCACGGAACGACGCAGCGCGGTACCGAGCGTGCCGCGTTCGAGCACCAGAGCCGGCGTGGCGAGGCTGAGCAGCGCGTACAACCACACACCGGGCACGATGAAGAACGCGGTGCCGACCATCACCGCCAGCGTCACCACCAGGGTGAGGCCGAGCAGCGTCACCAGTCGCGGACGCAGCTCCTCCCACGCCCCACGCACCCCGACCGACTGACCGAGCACCGCCCTGCCGACCACGACCGTCAGCAGTCCGGACAGGAACGTCTGCGTCACCAGGGTGATCAGCGCCAGGACACCGAACTGTGGCAACGCCTCCTGCAACTGGGTCACCGCCTGGTCGAGCTGGACCTCGGGGGGCGCGTTCTCGTCGATCACCGGAGCGGGGCTCGTGGCGTCGAGCACCCACAGGTCGGCGGCGTAGTAGACGACGGCGCTCAGCAACGCCACCACCGCGGCGGAGCCGAACACCACACCCGCGTACCGGCGCATGGTCGTGACAGCGCCCTCGACGATCTCGCCGAGCATCAGCGGTCGCAGGGGGATGACGCCCGGGCGCCGCTCGCGGGACGTGGACCAGCCTGAGGAGTCGGACATGTCTCCATCCTGACGGTTGCCCCGGCCGTCGCATCCGCCCGGGTCCCGGCGATCGGGACCGCCGCGGGGTCCCGACCGGGGTTCGGCTCGCTATGCTGGCGACGAGTTCCATCGACCGCGCGGGGACGACCAGATGACACAACCGCCACCCTGGCCGGGCCCCCCGGGCCACGGTCATGGCCCGCAGCACGGCCAGGGTCCGCCCTCGCCCCACGGCCCGCACTTCACCCCACCCCGCAAGCGGGCGTGGCCGTACGTGCTGGCGTACGGCGGTGGAACGATGCTGCTGTCGCTGGCGCTCGTGCTGGTGTACGTGTTCACGGCCGGGACCGGCTCCCGCGTGCCGCACACCGATTCGGCCGCGTCCGCACCGGCCCCGCCCCCGGTGAGCTCCACCGGCGCGTTCCCGACGACCACGAGCCAGAGCGACTCGCCGAGCTCCACGCCCCCGGCGGGCGGTGCCTCGGCGACGGGCCAGGCGAACCGACCGGCGAAGGTGTTCGCCCTCGCCGACCACCCGATCCTGCAGGACCCGAACGCGGGGCTCGCCAACCGCGCCTGCGAACTGCCCGCGTGGCAGAGCACGCCGGAGGGCGCGAAGGCGTTCTTCACCGCCGCCCGCGGGTGTCTCGACGAGGCGTGGGAGCCGTTCCTGAGGGCGTACAACCTGCCGTTCGAGCCACCGCGGCTGCATTTCCCGTCGGCGGCGAGTTTCGACACCCAGTGCGGCAAGATCAATGTCGGGATCGCCACGGCCGCGTACTACTGCGAAGGCGACCTCTACCTGCCCTTCGACGGTCTGCAGACCGAACAGTACGGCGACGCGCCCGGTGTCTACCTCGCGCTGTTCGCGCACGAGTACGGCCACCACGTCCAGGAGATGGCGGGGATCATGGACGCGGCGTGGGAGCGCATCTACGCCGAGGGCCAGGACAGCGCGGCCGGGCGGGAGATGTCCCGGCGCAAGGAACTGCAGGCGCAGTGCTTCTCGGGGATGTTCCTCGGCGCGCACGTGGACCAGGGCGGCTCGGTGACCCGCGCGATGTACGACGCCGCCTGGTACGACCAGGAGACCCGTGGCGACGACACGTCGGGCACCCACGACCACGGCAGCAACGCCAACTACGCGAAGTGGTGGCGTGCCGGGGCCTACGACAACCGCATCGTCGACTGCAACACGTTCGCGGCCCCGAGCGAGGACGTGTCCTGACCCCGCCGGACCGCGCCGCTCACACGAGACCGGCGCGAGGCCCCCGGGCCAGCAGGAAGGCGTAGGTTCCGCCGCTGACACAACCCAGTGTCAGCAGCCCGAGCCCCACCGGCCTGCGCAGGTCGTTGACGCCCGGCTCGGTGGCGGCCAGGGCCACCCGCACGGGGCCGTCGGTCTTGGTGGGGTCGTCGACGAGAGCGATGCTCAACGGCTCGTCCTGGTCGTGCCCGCACCCGCTCAGCAACCCCTTGTGGATCTTGCCGTTGAGCCGGAACCGCACGGTCTCCTCGGCGTCGGCCGTCGCACAGTCCACCGGATCCGTCACCTTCGCGTCGACGATCCGCCGTTCCCCCTCGGCCGAGGCGGAACCGAACAGCGAGGGACCCATCCACCACGCGCCGAGAAGGAGCAGTATCCCCGTCACCACGGCCACAGCGAGGGCCTGCGGGGTCAGTTGAGCGCTCCGCCGTCTGTCTGGGTTCGCTGGCTCCGGCACGGCTCAATGCTCCCAGAACATGGTTTCGCTGCCCACCACACGGTCCCCGACGCACCCCGCGCCGTGGGACCGGCTCGCCGACCCGTCGAATGGTCGGCTCACGACACCGTCTCCTCCCCCGCCGACACCTTCCTCACGTACAGCAGACGGTCGCCGGGTTCGAGCGAGTCCGCTTCGGGGGCGTCCACGCGGTAGAGCGTCCCGTCGCGCACGAGACCGAGCACGATGTCCGGCAGATGCCGCGGCGAGCCGCCCTCCTCGGAGGGGTCCACGGCCCGCTCGGCGATCGCGAGGCCCGCCTCGGGAGTGAGCAGGTCCTCGACCATGTCGACCACGCGGGGCGTGCGCGTCGCGATGCCGAGCAGCCGACCGGCCGTCTCGCTCGACACCACCACCTGGTCGGCTCCCGACTGCTTGAGCAGGTGGACGTTCTGCATCTCCCGCACCGACACGAGGATGCGCGCCTTCGGGTTGATCTCCCGGGCGCTGAGTGTCACGAGCACGGCCGTGTCGTCCCGGTTCGGCGCGACGATCACCGCCCGCGCCCGCTGCACCCCGGCGACCCGCAGCACGTCGGACCGGGTCGCCGAACCGTGCACGGTGATCAGCCCCCGAGCGCTCGCGACGTCGAGCGCGCCGCGGTCGCTGTCCACGACCACGACCTGGCTCGGGTCGGTGTCGCCCTCTCCCAGCAACGCGTTCACCGCCGAGCGGCCCTTGGTACCGAACCCGATGACGACCACGTGGTCGCGCACTCTGCGCCTCCAATTCTGGATCCGGAACGCCTGCCGGGATCGCTCGGTGAGCACCTCCAGTGTCGTCCCGATCAGCAGGATCAGGAACAACACCCGCAGGGGCGTGATCACCACGATGTTCACCAGCCGGGCGGTCTCGGTGGCGGGCGTGATGTCGCCGTAGCCCGTCGTCGACAGCGTCACGGTGGCGTAGTAGAAGCAGTCCAGCAGCGAGACACCGTCACCGTTGACGTCGCGGTAGCCGTCGCGTTCGAGGTAGACGACGAACACCACGGCGAGCAGGGCCAGCAGCGCCAACAGCAGCCGGCGGCCGATGGCGCGCGCCGGGGAGATCGCGCGGGCGGGCATGCTGACGACCCCCACCAGCGCGTGGCTCGGCCGGTCGGACAGTTTCTCCTCGCGGAGGGTGAACTTCCACGGTCTCACCATGACCGCGCGATACCCGTCGTCATGTCGCCTCACCCTGTTCTCGCCGCTCCGGCACCGTGCGCAGCAGTGCTCGCAGGCCGTCGGCGTCGAGGAGGTCCACGGGTCGCACGGTGCGGTTGGGGCGGACGTAGTGAAACGCCGCGCGGACCCGCTCCAGCGGTGTCCCGGACAGGGCGGCCCACGCCAGCCGGTACGCGGCGAGCTGCACCGACAACGTCGGCAGCCGCTCGGCGTCGGGCAGCGCGCCCGTCTTCCAGTCCACCACGGTCCATCCGCCGTCCGGGTCGGCGAACACCGCGTCCATGCGGCCTCGCACGGTGATCCCGTCGACGTCGGTGGAGAACGGCACCTCCACGTCGTGCGGGGTGCGCCGGGCCCACTCGCTGCGCTCGAACGCCTCCTTGAGGGCCTCCAGGTGGGCCGTGTCGTCGGCGTGGTCGTCGGCGTCGTGGGCTCCCCCGAGACCGTCGAACAGGCCGTCCGGGTCGGCCGCGCCCGGCAGGTCGTCGAGATCGAACAGCTTGTCGCCGGAGAAGCGGCGCTCCAACCACCCGTGGAACTCCGTCCCGCGGCGGGCGTGGGCGTTCGGCGGGAACGGCAGCGGCCTACGCAACCTCCGCGCGAGGTCCTCGGGTTGACCCGCGAGATCGACGAGCTGGCTGACCGACAGCGTGGCGGGCAGGTCGATCTCGGCCTCCGGCTCCCGTGCACGCGCCCGCTCGGCCAGGAGCACGTCGGTGTCGCTCACCCAGCCGTCCGGGTCGTCGATCTCCTCGTCGGTGTTCTCGGTGTCCGCTCCGGCGTCCTCGGTGTTCTCCAGCGCCTCCAGTGCCTCCAGCACGAGCCGCGCGCCCTCGTTCACCGCCGAACGACGGCCGCCGAGCGGATCGACCGGCCACTCCAGCTCGCGCGAGACCTCGGAGAGGGGGTTGTCCTCGGCGTCCTCGGCCCACTGCTCCAGCACGCCGACGTCCGGTTGCTCGCGAACGCGCTCCGCGACCTCCAGCAGGAACTCCGACGGCGCCTTCGGCTTCGTCGCCGCGGGATCGTTCCACCGGTGGCCGGAGACGAGCAGGCAGTGCTCCGAACGCGTCAACGCCACGTAACACAGCCTGCGCTCCTCGTCGGCGTGCCGCTCCTTGAAGCGCTCCTCGTGGTCGGTGAGGGCGTCCTTGACCTGCCGCCGGTCCTCGCCGCCGCGGAGGTCCAGCGACGGCAGGTCCTGCGCGTCACCGCGCAGCGCGGCGGGCAACTCGGCGACCGTCTTCAACCACGACGAGGACTTGCGCTCGTTGGGAAACACCTTGTCGACCAGGTGCGGCACGGCCACGATCCGCCACTCCAGGCCCTTCGCCGCGTGCACGGTGAGGACCTGCACCCGCTCCGGGGCGACCTCCACCTCGCCCGGTTCGAGTCCGTCCTCGGCGCGGGAGGCGGTGGTGAGGTAGTCGACGAACGACAGCAGCGTGGCGGTCGGCGAGCTCTCGGCGTAGTCGTGGACGACCTCGGCGAACGCATCGAGGTGGGCACGACCCACCGCTCCCGGCCGGGCCAGTGCCTCGACGCCCAGCAGCATCGTGCGTTCGACGTCGGCCACCAGCTCCGGCAACGGCTGGTCGAGCCTGCGCCGCAACGCCCCCAGCTCCTGGCTCAGCCTGCGGATCCGGGTGTAGCCCTCCTCCGAGTACCGCGACGGATCACCGGGGTCGTCGAGCGCGTCCACCAGCCCCGCCTGCTCGGCGCGCTCGGCCACGGCGGCGCCTTCCACCGGGTCGGCGGCCGACAACTCCCCCGCCCGGCGCCACAGGGCGGCGAGGTCGGCGGCACCGAGGCGCCACCGCGCGCCCGTCAGCAGCCGGGCCGCCGCCGTTCCCGACAGCGGTTCCGCCAGCACGCGCAGCGTGGCCACGAGGTCGGCGACCTCCGGTTCGTCGAGCAGGCCCCCGAGCCCGACGACCTCCACGGGCAGCCCCTGCTCACGCAGCGCGGCGGCGATCGGCGCCATGTCGGCGCGCCTGCGCACGAGCACCGCCGCGGTCGGCGCGACGCCGGTCTCCTCGCGCTCGGCGAACCAGCGGGTGGCGATCTGCTCGGCCACCCACGCGCGTTCGGCCGCCACGTCGGGCAGCAACGCGACACGCACGTCGGCGGGCCCCGCGCCGGGCCGCGCCCGCAGCTCCCGCACTCCCAGCCCGCTCGCCCGCAGCGGTTCGGCCACCGCGTTGGCCAGCGTCAGCACCTCCGGCGGATTGCGGAAACTCGTCAGCATGCCGTATTCGCGGGCAGGTCCGAGTCCGCCCATCTCCGCACCGCCGTCGCGACGCGGGAAGTCGGTGGTGAAACGCGGGAGGTTCGCCGCACTCGCGCCACGCCAGCCGTAGATCGCCTGCGCGGGATCGCCCACCGCGGTGACCGGCATCGGCTCCCCACCGCCGAACAGCGCCCGCAGCAACACACGTTGGGCGTGCCCGGTGTCCTGGTACTCGTCGAGCAGCACGGCGCCGTAACGGCCGCGTTCGGCCGCGACGACGTCCGGCTGGGTCTCGGCCAGGCGCGCCGCGAGCGACATCTGATCGGCGAAGTCCACCGCGCCCTCGGCGCGCTTACGGTGCTCGTACGCCTCCACCAAGGGCAGCAGCTGGAGCCGGAACCGCTGGGCCGCCACCACGTCGAGCAGGTCCTTGGGCGGCTTCGCGGGCTGCCGCTTCGCACGCGGCGCGGTCTCGACGACGTCGCAGAACCACGCCGTGTACTCGCGGAGCCGGGTGGCGGTGACGAGATGCTCCCCCAACTCACCGGCGAGCGCGAGCACGTGCTCGGTGACGGTCGTGGGCACCTTGTCGGTGTCGAGGTCGGCGTCCCACGAGGAGACGACCCGGTGGGCGAGCTGCCACGCGGCGGTCTCCGACAGGATGCGCGCCCCCGGCTGGACCGGCAGGCGCAGGCCGTGCTCGGCCAGCAACCGCCCCGCATAGGCGTGGTAGGTCAGCACCGTCGGCTCGCCGGAGGCCACCGCGAGCCTGCGCTGCCCCGTGGGGTCCACGTCGTCGAGCAGCCCCGACCCGGCCAGTCGCCGCAGGCGGGCCCGCACCCGCTCGGCGAGCTGCCGGGCGGCCTTACGGGTGAAGGTCAGGCCCAGCACGCGGTCGGGCGTGACGAGACCGTTGGCCACCAGCCACACCACGCGCGCGGCCATCGTCTCGGTCTTGCCCGCGCCCGCGCCCGCCACCACCAGCGCCGGTTCGGGCGGGGCCGCGATGACGGCGGCCTGCTCCGGGGTCGGCGACGGCAGGCCGAGCGCCTCGGCGATGTCGGCCGGCGACACGACGCGGCCGGGCGACGGAGACTCATCGGCCACCGCCTCACTCGTGCTCGTCACGGGCCCGTCACCTGCCTGCCCTCGGGACGCAGCGGGCACGACGGCCGGGCGGGACACCGCGAGCAGTCCGCGTTCTCCCTCGCCGCGTAGGCGGGCCCCGTGCTGTCGGTGGCGGCCTTGCGCACCGTGTGGAGCCACCGGCGCGCGGTCACCTCGTCGAGCGGGGGCTGCTCCCGCACGGTGGCCCCCGTCTTGTTGTGCGACTTGCCCACGTAGAGCAGCTTGGCGCCGCCGGTGCTGCCCTCGTGCCCGGCGAACGCGCCGAGCAGCGTGGCCAGCTGGTAGACCGCGAGCTGCGGGTGCTCGGCGGCCGTGTCGGCGCTGACCACGGTCTTGCTCGTCTTCAGGTCGACGACCACCGGGTTGCCCTCGGAGTCGAGTTCGAGCCGGTCGACCCGGCCCGTCAACGCCACCGTGGGCTCCCCCTCCCCGGCGGGCAGCTCCACCCGCATGTCCTGCTCCACGGCGTGCTGGGTGAGCTCCGCCCGGCTCTGCCGCAGCCAGGCGAGGAAGTTGCGGACCATGCCCTCGACCCGGACGCGTTCCTTGCGGGAGAACCACGGCGCACCGGCGTCCACCTTCGCCCAGGCCGCGTCGAGGTCCTTCCACAGCGTCTGTTCCTCCGCGCCCTCGGCCGCCGCCTGCGCCAGGGCGTGCACGAGGGTGCCCGTCAGCGCGGGCAGTTGCGCGGGATCGGTGCCGCCGTGCCGCTCCACCAGCCAGCGCAGCGGACACGACACCAGGGTGTCGACCACGGACGGCGACACGCGGACGACCTCCCCGGGCCGCCGGAGTGGGCGGTCGCTCGACGGCTGCCACAGGCCGTACCACTGCGCCGGGTGGGCGCCCGCGACGCCGGCCTTCGCCAGCCGCGCGAGCTGCCGGGCGGCGAGTCGGCGGCGGGCCGGATCGGCGTCCGGGGCGGTGACGGCCGCGCGGAGCTCACCGACCAGCTCCGCGAGCGTGAGCCCCCGCTCCCGCGGCTCGACGCGCGTATCCGGCCCCAGGCGTCCGTCCTCGCCGGCATCGGTCAACTCGGACAGGAACCGCGACGGCTGCTCGTCCTCACCCTGCACGGCACTGGCCAGCAACACCCGCCGGGCACGGCTCGCGGCCACGTAGAACAGGCGGCGTTCCTCCGCGAGGATCGGCGCGGTGGCCGACACGGCCGACACGCCGTCGCCATCCACTCCGGACAGCAGGTCGACCAGTCGCTCGACTCCGAGCACCGAACCACGCAGGCGCAGGTCCGGCCAGCTGCCCTCCTGCAACCCGGTCACCGCCACGACCGTCCACTCGCGACCCGCCGCGGCGTGCGCGGTGAGCAACGAGACCCCCGTGCCCCGCACCGCCACGGGCGCGAGGCTGTCGCCCGCGATGTGCTGCGAGGACAGGTACTCGGCGAACCCCGCCGCACTCGCCTTCGGAAGCCGTTCGACGTAGCGCCGCGCCGCCTCGAACANNCCTCGAACACCGCCACGACGGCATCGAGATCGCGGTCCGCCCGCGCACCCAGCGCCCCGCCCCGGCCCGCCTGCGCCACGAGCCGCTCCTGCAACCCGCTCTCCTGCCAGACCCGCCACAGGACGTCCTCGACTCCCGCGCCCTCACCGACCGCCTCGGCCGCCGTGGCCAGCAACGCGCCGACCCGGCGCACCGGGAAAGCTTCCGCGTCCGCCAGCCCGGCGAGCACGTCGCCGTCGCGCAACGCCTCCACCAGCAGCTCGTCGCTCGACCGCTCACCCCCGGCCACGAGCTCCAGCCTGCGCAGACCGCGGCGCAGGCGCCGCAACGCCAGCGGGTCCGCCCCGCCCAGCGGCGACGACAGCAGCATCTCCGCCGTCTCGGGGTCCAGCGTGTCCGGATCGGCCGCCACCCGCAGCAGCGTCAGCAAGGGCCGCACCGCGGGCTGCCGCGCCAACGGCAGCTCCTCGACCGCCGCGGCCACGGGTACTCCCGCCGTCGCCAGCGCCCGCTGCAGCAACGGCATCGACTGCGACGCCGACCGCATGAGCACGGCCATCTCCGACCACGGCACACCGTCCAGCAGGTGAGCGCGACGCAGCTGGTCGGCCACCCACGCCGCCTCCGCGGCCGCGGTCGGCAACAAGCGGGTGCGCACCACGCCGTCGACCTCGCCGGGAGGCAACGACAACGAACTGCGGTGCGGCGCCGTCCCCGGCAGGGTCGCCGCGATGCGCGTCACCGTCTCGTGCACCACCGGGGTGAGCCGGTACGACCGCGTCAGGACGACGGTGTGCCGCCCGTCCGGGTCGGCGTCGGCGAGCAGGCTCGGATCGGCGCCCCGGAACGAGAACACCGCCTGGTCGGGATCACCGGCGAGGACGGCGTCCGCCGCCGTCTCCCCCAGCAGCCGCACCAGCCGGTACTGCAACGGGTCCAGATGCTGCGCGTCGTCCACGAACACGTGCCGCACCCGAGCGCGTTCGCGCGCCAGCAGGTCGGGATCGCCCTCCAACTCCACGAGGGCGCTCGACACCAGTTCGGCCGCGTCGAGAGCCGGGGCCCCCGGCTCCCCCACGGCGTTGCCGCCGATGCCCTGCAACAGGGTCACCTGCTCGTACTGGCTCCAGAACCGGCCCGCCGCCACCCACTCGGGACGGTTGCGGCGCCGCCCCAGCTTGACGAGATCCTCGGGTCCGAGCCCGCGTTCGGCCGCGCGCAGCAGCAGGTCCCGCAGCTCCTCGGCGAACCCGGGGACACCGAGCGCCGGCCGGAGCGACTCGGGCCAGTCCGGCGCGCCGCGAGCGAAGTCCCCGGCGAGCAACTCCCGCACGACGACGTCCTGCTCCGGCCCCGACAGCAGCCGGGGTGCGGGGTTCCCGTCACGCGCGGCCTGCGCACGCAGTACCGCGAACGCGTAGGAGTGCACGGTCCGGACCAGCGGCTCCCGCACGGTGCGCAGCTCGCCCGGCTCGTCGGGGTCGACGGCGGCGAGTCGCCGCGTGATGTCGGCGCGCACGGCGTCGGCCGCCCGTCGGGACGCGGTGAGGACCAGCACGCTCTCCGGGTCGGCACCGCCCGCGATCCGCGCGGCCGCCGTGGCGGCGAGCAGCGTGGTCTTGCCCGTGCCAGGACCGCCGAGCACGCGGACGAACCCGCGCGGCCCGGCCTGCAGTCGGCGTGCGCCGTCGTCCCACTCCTCCGGTGGGAGCGGCCGCGCCGGGGCCCGCACGAGTCGCGCTCGGAGTCCGTTCACGCCCTGATGGAATCATGCCGCCCCGGCGCGGTGATGCAGCGTGGTGACGAGTGTTGCGTGTGGCGCCCGGCCGGGTGTCGTCGAACGACGAACACGCGTACGCGAGGAGCGGACACACGTGCGTGCCCCGCGGACACGAGACCAGGCGTACCGTGTCCGCCGTCTGCGCACGCGTGTCCGCAGTTTCGGTACGGGGGACGACATGAACGAGGAACTGCACGAACGGATCCGCGCCGTCGTCGCGTCCGTGCCGGAGGGCACCGTGGCCACCTACGGCGACGTGGCCGCACTCGCGGGCGCCTCCACTCCCCGGCTCGTGGGGCGGGTGCTCGCCGAAGACGGGCATGACCTGCCGTGGCACCGGGTACTCCGCGCCGACGGCACCCCGGCTCCCCACCTCGCGCGTGAGCAACTCGCCCGGCTCCGGGCCGAGGGAGTGCTCGCCGACGGACAGCGCGTCGACCTCCGACGGTTTCGCTGGCGGCCCCTGTAGGTTAGCCTTGCCTAATGAGCACCGAGGCGATCCGGCCACGTCTGGCCTACCTGACCGCGCACGTCCGTCACGTCCGCGCGATCACCCCCCGGCTCGTGCGAGTCACGTTCACCGGTCCAGACCTCGCACACGTCGTCGACGGCGCCCCCGACCAGTACGTGAAGGTGTTCTTCCCGACTCCCGGCACCCGAGCCCCGCAGCTTCCGCCGACGCTGGCCGACGACGCGATGTCGTGGTACCGGCGTTACCTCGCGATGCCGGACGGCGTGCGACCCGCGATGCGCACCTACACCGTCCGCCACGCGCGGCCCTGGGCCGCCGAGCTCGACATCGACTTCGTCCTGCACGACGACGCGGGCCCGGGATCGAGCTGGGCGGCGAACGCGCGTCCCGGCGACGAGGTCGCACTGCTCGGCCCGCACGGGCTCTACGACGTTCCCGCCGGAACGTCCTGGCAGCTGCTGGTGGGCGACGAGTCGGCCGTGCCGGCCATCGCGGCCATCTGCGAACGCCTGCCCGACCAGGCGAGGGCGATCGTGTTCGTCGAGGTGGCCGACGCCGCCGACGAGATTCCCCTCGCCGGGTACGGAGAACGGGTGGACGTGCGGTGGGTGCACCGCGGGGACGCACCCGTGGGCGAGGCCGTGCTGGCCGCCGTCCGGGACGCGACGCTCCCCGCGGGCGCGCCGTACGCGTGGATCTCGGGTGAGGCGAGCCTCGTCAAGCACGTGCGCCGGCACCTCGTCCGGGAGCGCGGTGTGAACAAGCGCCACATCACCTTCACCGGCTACTGGCGGCAGGGGCGCAGCGAGGAGGACGCCGGTCGCGAGCAGCTCCGCGCCCACGACCACGCCGGGGCGGGCGAGTCGGCGAGCTGAGTACCGCTCACCACCCGAGGCGCGCGACCAGCAGTTTCACCAGCGCCCCGAGCCGCTGCCGTTCGGGCACCGCGACCGGGATTCCGCGCTCGACCAGTGGCGCGGCCGTCACGGGCCCGACGCAGGCGCACAGCACCCGGCTCGCGAGCGCAGCCGCGAAAGCGTCCCGGTGGGGACTCTCGTCGGCGAGCGTCAGGAGATTCGCCGCAGCGGGGGCACTGGTGAAGGCCAAGGCGTCCACCCGTCCGTGTGCCACCGCCTCGACGAGATCGCGCGCGGGAGCCAGGTCGCCGGGCCACTGCCAGCGGTAGGGCTGCACCTCCAGCACGTCGGCGCCCCGGTCGCGCAACGCGGCCACGTGGTCGGGCAACGGCGCGCCGTGCAGTTGCACCACCACCCGCCTGTCCCGCACGTCGTCGACCCCGAGGCGGTCGAACAGCTCCTGGTTGGTCTCGCTCGCCGCCGACCAGACCTCCGACAGGCCCGCGCCCCGGACCGCGCCGGTGGCCTTCGGGCCCCGGGTGAACACGCGCGCCCGGGCCAACGACTCCCGCAGCGCGTCCGCGAGCCCCCAGCCCTCGGCGGCCTCGAACCAGCCGCGGAAACCCGCGCCCGTGGTCACCGCCACGACGTCGACGTCGGTGTTCACGACGACCTCGGTGACCGTGCGCAGCCGCTCGTCGTCGGGCAGCGGAACGATGGTGATGGTGGGCGCGTGCGTCACCGTGGCCCCGTGCCGTCGCAGCGCCGCTGCGAACTCGTTCGCACGACGTTCGGCCGTGATCCCCACGGTCACGCCCGCGAGCGGCGCCTCAGCCATACCTCTCACCCATCCTCGACACGACCTCGGACACCCGGCTGCGCAGCTCGGGCGGTGCGAGCACCTCCAGCTCCGCACCGAACCGCAGGAGCTGCCCGAGTGCGGGCGCGCCTCGTTCCACCGGCAGCTCCGCCGTCGACCAGCCGTCGGGCCCCGGCCCGGTCGCGGTCTCCCGCAACGCGCGCGCCCCGACGGCACCCAGGAAGAACGGTACGAGGTCCCGTCCCAGCGGCGACAGGCGCACCAACGCGGTGTCGGGGTAGAGCCGCTTCTCGAACCCCTCCGACCACGCCCGCCAGTACTCGGCGAGCACGAAGTCCTCGGGCCGGTCGAACGACTCCCCGAGGTCGGTGAGGACGTCCACACGCGACACCCGGTAGGTGCGCACCGAGCCGCCGCACCCGGCGGCGAGGTACCACACACCCGCCTTCAGTACGAGCCCGAGCGCGTCGAGATCGCGCTCGACCGCGGTGTCGTCCCACCGCCGGTAGCGGACCCGGAGCCGTCGCGCGTGCCACACGGCATCGGCGATCTCCGCGAGCGCCGGCACGCGTTCGAGGTCGCGGTGCCAGCCGGGCACGTCGACGTGGAAGCGTTCGGCGAGCTCGCCCGCCCGGCGACGCAACTCGTCCGGCAGCGCGGCGGACAGTTTCAGCTGCGCCGCGGCCAGCACCGTGCCGAGCCCGAGTTCCGCGGCGGCCGCCGGCAGTCCCGCGAGCGCGAGCGCCTGTGCCTCCTCCTCCGACAGTCCCGTGAGCCGCGTGCGGTAGCCGCCCACGAGCTGGTAGGCGCCCGTGCGACCACGGTCGGCGTACACGGGCACGCCCGCCGCCGACAGCGCGTCCATGTCGCGGTAGATCGTGCGCACCGACACCTCCAGCTCGTCGGCCAGCGCCTGCGCCGTCATGCGCCCGCGGTTCTGGAGCAGCAGCACCAGCGACAACAACCTGCTCGCCCGCATGTCGCCCATTCTGCTCGAGAAAACTGACAGGAGATGGCAGGTTTCGGCGCGAGGCTGGTCGGCATGAGCACGAACACCTACACCATGACCAGCTGGGACGAGCACGTCGTCGCGGGCGACGAGACCGGCCCCCGCTACGCCCACGCCCATGCCACGTTCACCTACCAGGGCGTGATCACCGGCTCGGCGACCGTCGACTACCTCCTGTACTACGACGAGCCGACCGGCCACGGTGAGCAGCGAGCTCCGGGGTACTCCCGCATCGAGGGCAGCGTCGCGGGCCGTTCGGGCTCGTTCGTCGTCCGGCACGACGTCGCGTACTCCGACGACGGCATTTCCGACCGCTTCACCGTCGTGCCGGGATCGGCGACGGGCGAGCTCACGGGACTGACCGGCAGCGGCACGGCGGCGTCGGCCTCGCAGACGGTGCCCTACACGTTCGACTACCGCTTCGCCTGACAGCGGTCGCGGAGGTTCGACAGACTCGGGAAGGTCACGATGCTCGACATCGATCGAGACCAGGCCATGGCGTACCGGATCGCGGCGCAGGGCCTGCACCGCGACTCCGGCGCGGATCCCGTGGCACTGCGGGTGTTCGATCTCGGCGTCCAGGACGACCAGCGCGGCAGTGCGGAGCTCGCGCTGCTGGCACGCCTGGACGGAGACCCGGCGCCCGCCCCGGGCGACGACGACCGGCTGGTCCTGGCGTGGTCGCACCGGGGCGCCCCGCACTACCACCGCGCGGCCGAGTTCCGTGCGCTGATCACCACTCTCCCGCCGTGGGACGCCGCCGACGCCGCCGCCCGGCTGAGCTGGCAGCGCCGCGACCTCGCGGCGGCCGGGATGCCCGCGGACGAGGCGATCCGCACCGCCGCCCAGGCACTGCGCGACGTCGTCACGCGCACCATGACCAAGGGTGCGGCGAGCGAGGCGGTGACGAAGGTGATCCCGGACGGGCTCTCGCTGTGGTGTCGGCGCTGCCAGGCGACGCACATCCACGACCAGCTCATGCGGCTGGCCACGCCGTTGGCCGGGGTCGCGCTGGAACCGGGTTCGTCCCCCGCCACGCTGGTGCCGCTGCGTCCCCGACCGCCGCTGGCGCGTCGCCCGGATCCCCGTGCGGCGGCCGAGGTGGTGAGGTCGTACCTGCGGCTGCACGGCCCGGCCACCGCCACCGAGGCCGCCGGGTTCGTCGGCACCACGAAAGCCGTGCAGGCGCGCACGATCTGGCCCGACGACCTCGTGGACGAGTCGGTGGCGCGGCGGCGCGGCGCGATCCCCGCCGACGCGGTGCCGC
>JACYYK010000293.1_pt3 | contig 38531 bp, 39 predicted proteins | sample 8236871 | NCBI WGS metagenome assembly JACYYK01 (sample SAMN14103087, study PRJNA606662) | landfill metagenome | isolation source: landfill solid waste inoculated with endophyte fungus Paravalsa indica | place: India:New Delhi, Okhla landfill site | collected 2017-11-05 | reverse complement strand
CGGCCGAGTGCGGCGGGCTTGTGTCCTCGGGGAACCACGTAGGCGGCCTGCGTGACCGAGGCGGCGTCCTCGCTCATCGACTCGGCCCTCGACAGCTCGATCCGCCGCGGCTCGCGGAGGTAGCGACGGACGAGACCGGCGATCCTCGGAGGCATCGTGGCCGAGAACAGCATGGTCTGCCGGTCGTCGGGCGTGCGCTCCAGGATCGCGTCGATGTCCTCGGCGAAACCCATGTCGAGCATCTCGTCGGCCTCGTCCAGCACGACCATGCGCAGCGTCGACAGGTCGAGCGAGCCACGGGACAGGTGGTCGAGCGCCCTTCCCGGGGTGGCCACGACGACGTCCACCCCGGTCTCCAGGCTGCGGAGCTGACGTCCCATTGGTTGCCCACCGTAGACGGGGACGACCCTGATTCCGAGGCGATGCCCGTAGCGGTACATCGCCTCGCACACCTGCGCCGCGAGTTCACGGGTGGGCACGAGCACGAGTGCGCTCGGCGCGACTCCCCGCTGCTCGACGTCCGCAATGCGGTGCAGCACCGGCAGCGAGAACGCCGCCGTCTTACCGGTGCCCGTGGCCGCCTGGCCGACGACGTCGGCGCCGTCGAGCAACGGAGGAATCGCGGCCCGCTGGATGGGCGTCGGCTCCTCGTAGCCGAGATCCGACAGCGCCGTCAGCAGCTCCGGCCTCAGCCCGAGCTCTCCGAAGGCGGAGGTCGAACCGGAGTCGGACGCCTCGAGGCCGTTGTGCGATTCCGCCGTGATGGCGACCATGAAAAAGCTCCTGCTTCTGGGGGTTGATCTTCTCGGTGACGCCACGGCCGTGGCACCACCCAGGCAGGGGCGGCAACCTACGGTACTCGCCGAACAGGTGATCGATCACCTCGGTGAAAGCGCGCTCGGCACCGTCACCCCAGTGACGACGTTCGCGGGACACCATGCATTCCCGCACGGCGCGCTCCGCGACGAGGGATCGCTCACCGCCCGGCCGGGAGTACCGCGTACTGGCGGACGTACAGGTCGGTGTAGGTGACCGGACCTCGCGGCCCGGGCACCTTGTCGAGGTTGATGCCCGTCTCCGGAACCCCGAGCAGCTTGAATCCGTCCAGAAGGCGCGTGGGCGCGTTCCAGAACACGCCGGTGCCCTGGTAGCCGTCGAAGAACGCCTCCGCGGTGGCGGCGTCCTCGGTGGCGATACCCGCCGCCAACCCGGAGGTCTCCTCGTTGGCGATCCGGACGGCCTCGGCCACTCCGCTCACCCGGGCCACGGTCACCGTGGCCTCACGGTCGGAGTCGAGCGCCCATTCGTAGCCGATGGCGTGTTCGTACGGCGGCAACGACGGCGTGACACCACGCTCGGCGAGCGCTTCGGACACCACCGGCCACACGTCGTCGTGCACGGCGTCGTGGATGAGCAGCAGATTCAGCCGGTTGCACACGCCCAACCGGTCGAGGCTGGCGACCACGAGCGACCGAACGGTCTCGTGGTCCGCCTTCTCGTCGACGTACAGGACTCCCCCACCGTCGGCGTGGGCGAGGGTCCGCACGCCGTGCTGGGCGGCGGTGAGCGCCAACGACCGCGTGCTGTCCCCGCTGCCCCGCAGGATCACCAGGGGCACGAGGTCGGGCAGCGCGACGAGTTCGGCGGCGGCCTCTCGCTCGGCACGCGGCACGAGCTGCACGACGTGCTCGTCGATACCGGCCTCGACCAGCGCCGGGCGGATCACGACGTCGAGCAGGCGGGTGGCCGAGCCGAGAGCCGCCGAGCCCGTCCGCAGCACTCCCGCGTTGCGGGACTTGACCAGCTGCGACGCGACGTCCACGGTCACGTTCGGCCGGGCCTCGTAGTTGGCTCCGATCACGCCGACCGGACGACGCCGCTCCACGAGCCGCAGTCCACCGTCGAGCGTGGACACAGGCAGGGTGCGTTCCGGGTGCGGAACGCTCGCGAGCAGCCGGAGTTGGTCCGCCATCTCGGTCAGGCGCTCGTCGGTGATGGTCAACCGGTCGAGCAGGCCCGCGCTCATCCCCGCCTTCCGGGCCGCGTCGACGTCCTGACGGTTGGCCTCCAGCACGTCGTCACGGTGTGCGAGCAACCGATCCGCCATGCCACGCAACGCCGCGTCGACAGCCTCGTCCGTGGCGCCGGCCAACGATGGAGCCGCGCCCTTCGCCGCCCGAGCGCACTCCTTGACCGCCTTCGCCACCTCGTCCGTCACCGCACCGTCCTCCCGACGACCGCACGCAGTTCCCGGCGTGCACGCATCGACTGTTCTCCCTGTTTCAGTGTGCCCCACCCGGGTGGCGGCGTCGGCGCCTGGTCAGCTCCCCGCCCCGAAGACCAGCTCCGGGCCCACGGCGGGATCGACCAGCAACATGCCGCCGACCACGACGCACGTCCCCGACAGCACTCCCATGACCAGCAGCCAGAGGAACGCGGGCAACGCCGTCAGTCTCGCCAACTGGTCGATGTCCGAGTCGCGCGCCGCGCCCCGACGCCGTTTCACCTGCAGTTCGAACAGCGGCCGGACCGCGCCGAAGAGCAGGAACCAGGCGATCAGGTACACGAACGCCGCCTGCACCCCCGGGCCGGCGAACACGGCGATCCCACCGAGGACCAGCGCGGAGAGCACGACGGAGAACACCCCGTAGGCGTTGCGCACCATCACCAGGACACCCAGCAGTAGCACGGCGGCGATGCCCAGCACCACGCTGAGCCGTTCGGCGGAGACGAACCACGCGAAGATCAGTCCGAGCAGCGCAGGAGCGGGATAACCTGCCAGCGCCGTCAACACCATGCCGGGACCGGTGGCCTTGCCCTTCGAGACCGTGACGCCCGAGGTATCGGAATGCAGCCTGATGCCCTGCAACCGACGCCCCGCCAGCACGGCGAACATCGCGTGCCCCGCCTCGTGGACGATGGTGACCACATTGCGCGCGAACCGCCACGGCCGGTTGACGACGACCAGCGCCAGCGCCAGCACACCGGTGACGATGGCGACGGTGCCGGCCGTATCCGCACCGAGACCAGCGGCGTACAGCATCACGTTGTTGTCGGGCTCCCCGTAGACGTCCACCCCGTTCACGGTGTCAGCTCATCACAGGCACTCCCGCGCACCTCCACCACCTTCTTGATCACAAAAGCGAGGCGGCGCGCTACTGTTCGTCGCTCGGTACCTCCCGGAAGAAGAAGGCGCCCCAGCTCCGATACGGCCGCCACGCATCCCCGACCGTGACCGGCTCCACACCGTCGAGGCCGTACGACCGGCGCAACGCCGTGGTGAGATGCGTCTCCGCTGCGGGAAAGAGATCGGGGTGCCCCACCCCACGTCCGACCACGAGCTCCGCGGAGAACGGTCCGATGCCGGGCAACCGTCGCACCGCGTCGAGCGCCTCGGCCACCGGACGAGCGCGCAGCGTGCTCGCGTCGAGTTCGCCCGCGAGCGCCGCGTCGGCGAGGGCGGCCAACCTGCTCCGCTTCGCCTCCGACAAGCCGGAGGACGCATCGAGCTCACCGAGATCCCCCGGCGACGGGAAGCACGCCACCTCACGGCCCCCGACATGAAGCGTCTGACCCCGGCGTTCGGCGATCCGGCGCACGAGAGCGTCGGCGTGCGTCACCCGGAACCGGTGACACACCACGGCCCAGCACGCGGCCTCCCACGGCGACCCGAAGAGGATGGGACGCAGCCCGGGCCCGGCGCGAACCCGGCGTGCCAGCACCGGGTCCTGCGACATCACGGCAGGAAACCCGCGGGCGTCCACGTCGAGCGACAGGATGCGGCAGGCCTGCGCGACGGCGGCGGGGCCGTCCTCCGGGTGGGCCTCCACCTCGACGCGCACCCGGCCCGGCCCACCATGGCTCACCAAGGCGGTGGCGTAACGCCAGGTGCGCTCCACCGCGAACGCGAGCGCCAGGGCGCCGCTGCCGCTGCCCGCGATGCCGCACCGGCCCGGGATGCGCTTCAGATGAGCGACGTAGTCCGCCAGGCCGACGACGCCCCGGACCTCCACGTCGACGCTGAGAACGTCCTCCTTCACCACTGTTGCGTTCACTCTTACTCCTCCTTGCTCCGGACGATGCCCGCGGACGCCGAACCACTGTGGACTCTCCTGTAGACCTGATCCACGACTGGCGACGACGCTACGACCGCCTGTCACGGCGGGGAAGAAACGAGGAACCGAACGGTTCCACTCGCGTAAGAAGTTGCTCCGCACGAGTGACGACGACCCATCACCACCACGCGCCACGGTGCATTGTGGACACCGTTCGGCACCCGATCCACCCACACCGCGCCGGCCACCGAACACCGGCGAGGAGACCCTGCAGAGCCCGCGACCGGACCGACACAGCCACACAGGCACCGCCCAGGACCCGGGAGCACCACGACGCGTCGAGAACGATCGGCCGCGCGGGCGTGACAGCATGAAGCGCGGAGTGCCGCAGAGGATACGAACAGTGCACGCGTTAGGGTTTGCCGGTGACCGACCGTCTTGTCTGGATCGACTGTGAGATGACGGGGCTCGACCTCGCCAAGGACGCCCTCATCGAGATCGCCGTGCTCGTCACGGACGCTGACCTGAACGTGCTCGGCGAGGGTGTCGACCTCGTCATCCACGCCGACGACGACGCGCTGGCGAACATGCCGGACGTCGTCCGCGACATGCACGCTCGCTCGGGCCTCACCGAGGAGGTTCGCCGCTCGACGATGACCATCGAGGAAGCCGAGCAGCGAGCACTCGCCTACATCCGGGAACACGTGCCCGACCCCCAGTCGGCGCCGCTGGCGGGCAACTCGATCGCGACCGACCGCGGGTTCATCGCCCGCGACATGCCCGAGCTGGACGCCCACCTGCACTACCGGATGGTCGACGTGTCCTCGGTCAAGGAGCTCGTCCGCCGCTGGTACCCCCGGATCTACTACGCGAAGCCCGAGAAGGGCCTCGCGCACCGCGCGCTCGCCGACATCCGGGAGTCGATCGGCGAGCTGGAGTACTACCGTCGAACGGCGTTCGTGCCACTGCCCGGGCCGAGCAGCGAGGAAGCACGGGCGGCGGCCGACGAGGTGCTGCGCAACCACAAGAGGTGACCCCCTGTGGCAGCCCCGAAGGGGCACGCTATGATGATCGAGCCGAGGTGCTGATGCACCTCTCGCGGTGGGTGTAGCTCAGCTGGTAGAGCACCTGGTTGTGGTCCAGGGGGCCGCGGGTTCAAGTCCCGTCACTCACCCTTCTACGAGAACCCGGACACGGTGACCCGTTGTCCGGGTTCTTTCGTTTCTGCACGTTGTCACGCTCCCCAGCGCCGTCTGCGGTCCTCTGAAGCCACCGACCGATCACCCCGCTGGGTGGTTTCGCTCGCCATGCCCCCGGGGCCCGTTCCTGAGAGCAGGATCGCATTCAGCACGCATAGGAAACGGTAGGACGCCCTACTAAACTCGCCAGTAACGACACCAGCCAGGAAGGATCGTCATGGGTGACATCACGCGGGTCGGCGTGGTCGGCGCGGGCCTGATGGGGTCGGGCATCGCGGAGGTGACCGCGCGTGCGGGTCTCGACGTGGTCGTCGTCGAGGCCGACGCCGCCGCGGCCGAGGCAGGCCGGGGGCGGATCGAGAAGTCCCTCGCCCGGGGCGTCGACAAGGGCAAGCTCTCCGCCGACGAGCGCGATGCCGCCCTCGCGCGGCTGACGTTCTCCACGGAACTGGACGCCTGCGCCGACCGGCAGCTGGTGATCGAGGCCGTGGCCGAGAACGAGGCCGTGAAACTCGACGTGTTCGGCAAGCTCGACGCCATCACAGGGCCCGACGCCATTCTGGCCTCGAACACGTCCTCGCTGCCGATCACACGGCTGGCGATGGCGACCCAGCGACCGGAACGCGTCGTCGGACTGCACTTCTTCAACCCCGTTCCGGTGCAGAAGCTCGTCGAACTGATCCCGAGCCTGCTCACCGGCGACGACACCGTCGAGAAGGCCTCCGCGTTCGCCTCCGACGTGCTCGGCAAGACCGTCGTCAAGGCGTCCGACCGGGCCGGCTTCGTGGTGAACGCCCTGCTCATCCCTTACCTGCTGTCGGCCATCCGCATGGTGGAGGCCGGGCACGCGACGCCGGAGGACATCGACAACGGCATGGTGCTCGGCTGCGCACACCCGATGGGCCCGCTGCGCCTGGCCGACCTCGTCGGACTCGACACCACCAAGGCCGTCGCCGAGTCGATGTACGAGGAGTACAAGGAGCCGCTCTACGCGCCGCCGCCGTTGCTGCAGCGCATGGTCGAGGCAGGGCTCTACGGCAGGAAGTCGGGTCGCGGCTTCTACGACTACACCCGGGGAGAGTGAGATGTACCAGTTGCCGGAGGAGCACGAGGAGCTCCGCGCCGCCGTTCGAGCGCTGGCCGAGAAGGAGATCGCCCCGCACGCGACCGAGGTCGACGAGCAGGAGCGCTTCCCCGACGAGGCGCTGACGGCGCTGACCGCCGCCGGGTTCAACGCCGTGCACATTCCCGAGGAGTACTCGGGTCAGGGCGCGGACGCTGTCGCGGCCTGCATCGTCATCGAAGAGGTCGCGCGGGTCGACGCCTCCGCGTCACTCATCCCCGCTGTGAACAAGCTCGGCACACAGCCGATCCTGCTCGCGGCGTCGGAGGAACTGAAGCGGACCGTGCTGCCGTCGATCGCCGAGGGCGACGCCCTGGCGTCGTACGCACTGTCGGAGCGCGAGGCCGGCTCCGACACGGCGTCGATGCGGACTCGCGCCCAGCGCGACGGCGACCACTGGGTGCTCAACGGCACCAAGTGCTGGATCACCAACGCCGGTATGTCGACCTGGTACACGGTGATGGCCGTGACGGATCCGAACGCGGAGAAGAAGGCACGCGGCATCTCGGCCTTCGTCGTGCACAAGGACGACCCCGGGTTCTCGGTCGGCCCGAAGGAGAAGAAGCTCGGTATCAAGGGTTCGCCCACCCGCGAGATCTACTTCGAGAACTGCACGATCCCCGAGAACCGGATCATCGGTGAGCCCGGGACGGGACTGAAGACGGCGCTGCGGACGCTCGACCACACGCGCCCCACGATCGGTGCACAGGCGCTCGGCATCGCCCAGGGCGCCCTCGACGCCGCGGTCGAGTACGTGAAGGACCGCAAGCAGTTCGGCCAGGCCATCAGCGAGTTCCAGGGCGTGCAGTTCATGCTCGCCGACATGGCGATGAAGATCGAGGCCGCGCGGCACATGGTGTACGCGTCGGCGGCGGCCACCGAGCGGGGTGACGCGCGGGCGGGCTTCCTCGCGAGCGCCGCCAAGACCTACGCCTCGGACGTGGCCATGGAGGTCACGACCGACGCCGTGCAGCTGTTCGGCGGCGCGGGCTACACCCGGGACTTCCCCGTGGAGCGCATGATGCGCGACGCCAAGATCACACAGATCTACGAGGGCACGAACCAGGTTCAGCGCATGGTGATGGCCCGTCACCTGCTGAAGGGCTGACGCCGCCCCGGTCGTGAAGCCGGTCGTCGTGTTTCGCACGGCGGCCGGCTTTTTCACGTCCCGGCCACTGCGCGGGCGGGACCCGGGGACGAACGACCCGACTGGCCGTGCACCGACACGCGTGCGCGGGCCGCTTCGGCCCGTCCGCTCAGGAGCCCGCACGGAAGAAGGTGTTCAACGGAGGTGACCTCGACGCGTGCGACGCCATGTACGCCTCGCACTGCGGTTCATGAGCCGCGCGGCGAGTTCCGCGGCATACCCGCCACGGGCTGGTCGTGGGTAGATGACCGGCATGCAGCTGCTCAAGTGGGAGAACGACCGCATCGTCGAGGAGTGGGGAAGCTTCGACCTGTTCGGTCGGCTGCGGCAGCGGGGCGTCCTCCCCGAACGCGCCGAGCAGCGGCGGTGACGACGGCGATCGTCAGCTCTGCCACTCCTCCCACGACAGCTGCCACACGCTCCAGCCGTCCGTGGGTTCCAGCTCGGGGCCGCCACTGCGCTCGACCGTGAACACGTCCCCGCGTTTCGTCTTGCCCATCAACCACGCGGCGTTCTCCGTCGACAGGTTGATGCATCCCGCGCTGACGTTGTTGTTGCCCTGATCGCCCAGCGACCACGGCGCGGAGTGGTAGAAGATGCCGCTGTTCGACAGCCGCACGGCGTAGTCGACGTACGTCCGGTATCCCGTCGCGCTGTCCACCGGGACGCCGTAGGTGCTGGAGTCCATCGTGTAGCCGTGGTGCTCGCTCATGACGGTGTACGTGCCCGCCGGCGTGGGGCTGCTTGGCTTGCCCATCGAGATGGGCAACGTCTTCACCTTCTTGCCGTTGATCGACACCGTCATGGTGTGGTCGCGGCCGTCGGCGACCGCGACGAGCTCGTCGCCCACCGTGAAGTCGACGGACCTGTCCTCCACGCCGTAGGTGCCGTCGCCGAGGTTCGTGCCGTAGACGCCCGCGTCGATCGAGACCTTCGTGCCCGGCTTCCAGTACTCCTTCGGGCGCCAGATCACCCGGGTGTCTCCGAACCAGCGGAAGTCACCCTCCGTCGCCGGCTCGGCGGCGATGTCGAGCGCGTTCTCGGCGGCGTCCTTGTCGGGGACGGAGCCGGTGAAGTCGAAGATGAGCGGCATGCCGACGCCGACGGTCTCGTCGTCCCACACGTTGATCGACACGGCGACCGTGCGGGCCGGGGTGGCGGTGGTGAACGTCGACTCCTCGCTGATCTTCGCGCCGTCGTCGCCCGTCGCCTCGACGGTGAGCGTGTAGGTCTTGCCGTAGCCGAGCGGTTCGGTGGTCGTCCACGACGTGCCGTCCGACCGGAGTTCGTCCTCGACGTGCGTGCCGTGCTTGCCGATCAGCGAGGCCGCGGTGATGGTTCCGTGCTCGACGTTCACCGTGATGGGGCGGCGTGGTTCGACGTCGTCGTCGCCGTCGGACACCGAGAGCGCGAGCAGAGCCGGTTTGGGGGCCTCCGTGGTCGTCGCGGCGGACCCACCCGTCGAGCCGGTCTCAGCGGCCGAGGAGCACCCCGCCACGACAGCGACGACCAGGAGGAGCGCACCCCAGAGTCCACTCGTCCGTGTCGACAAGCCACGTGTACGCGACACCATCACCACCCGTTTCCGCCACGACATACCCCGATCGTGTCGCGAGTGTGTCGTATCGGTCGCGGTGCGTGCAGGGACTTGACCAAGTTGTGTCCAACCGAAAACAAGGGGCCCCCGGCGAGAGGCCTCTCGGGGGCGTGCTAATGTTTCTCCCGTCGCCGAGAGGAGCCGGTGAAACACCGGATCACGAAACGACAAGCGCCATTAGCTCAACTGGCAGAGCAGCTGACTCTTAATCAGCGGGTTCGGGGTTCGAGTCCCTGATGGCGCACAGAANNCCCCAGGTCACATGGCCTGGGGATTTTTTGTGTCTGCGGCAGGCGAACCTCAACCCTGTGCGGGCCGGGCCCGCAGGTCTCCGGGATGACCGGGGAAGGTGCCGGCAGTTCCGGGTCGTTCGCCGGCCACCTGATCTTCACGGGATCGATCATCCAGTGCCACGTGTTCCTGACCACCAGCAGAATGGGCGGATGTCCAACGCTGGAGTCGAAGACTCTGCCCCTGTGCCGTTTCGCGCGCGCCTGAAGAAGAACTGGTGGCGCCTGGCGTTGATCTCGGCGACGTTCGAGGGTGAGCGGGAGGGCGGCTCCGGCGGCTACTCACGACGGCTGGACGCCACCGGAGACCGCGCCCCCGAGCGGATGCGCGATCACCTCACGTCCCGGGGCTTCANNNCGGCGACGGCGTCGGCTGCGACGAGTGACGGGGGCCAGCGGGCCTGCGGGTTTCAGCCGCGCACGAGAGCCGTCAGCCTGCCCTCGATGAGCTCCCGTGCTTCGGCGACCATCCGCTCGATCAGTTCGGCGACCGTGGGGATGTCGTCGATGAGTCCCTGCACGATTCCAGCCGTCCAGATGCCTTCGTCCAGGTCGCCCTGCTCGAACACCGCCCGCCCACGCGCACCGGCCACGAGGGGGCGCACGTCCTCGAACCGCCCACCCCCGTCGAGGATGCTCACGACCTTCCGGCTGATCGCATTGCCGGCGACCCGGGCCGTGTTCCGCAACGGGCGGAAGATGAGTTCGGTGTCCAATTCGGTCGCCTCCACGAGCCGGCGCTTGACGTTCTCGTGCACCGGTGCCTCCCTCGTCGCGAGGAAGCGCGTCCCCATGTTGATCCCGTCGGCGCCGAGGGCGAGCGCGGCCACGAGTCCCCGCGCGTCGGCGAACCCGCCCGAGGCGATGATCGGGATGTCGAGCCGCTGGGCCGTCGCGGGAATGAGCACGAGCCCGCCGATGTCGTCCTCGCCCGGGTGGCCCGCGCATTCGAACCCGTCGATGGACACGGCGTCCACACCGAGCTCCTCCGCCTTCACGGCGTGGCGGACACTCGTGCACTTGTGCAGCACCTTCACGCCCGCCGCGCGGAACACGGGCAGATGCTCGGCGGGGTTCGCTCCGGCCGTCTCCACGATCCGCACGCCGGACTCGATGATCGCGTCGCGGTATTCCGCGTACGGCGGAGGGGTGATGGCGGGCAGGATCGTGAGGTTCACGCCGAACGGCTTGTCGGTCAGCTCGCGGCAACGCCTGATCTCGTCGGCGAGCGCTTCGGGCGTCGGCTGTGTCAGGGCGGTCAGGAAGCCCAAGCCACCGGCCTCGGCGACCGCGGAGACGAGTTCGGCACGGCCGACCCACTGCATCCCACCCTGCACGATCGGGTAGTCGACACCGAAGACGTCACAGAACCTGGTGTGCACCAATGCCGCGTCCCTTCCTGAGGTTGTCCGGCGTGCGCCGTGTTACCGGAGAGTAGGGCTCGGGCCGCGCGGTCCGATACAGCGCGGTGACCGAGGTCATGGCGACCGGCGTCACACACGGCTGTCCGGGTGACTTGCTTGCTCACGGAGCCCGGTTCCACGATCGTGTCGTTTGCGATTAATCCGATCAGGCGTGGCGGACACGGGAGCGGAGTCGGCATGGAGGCGTTCGACCTCGGCATGATCACACTCACCAGGAAGCCGACCGGTGCTCGAACCTCGTCGATGAGCCTGCCCGAGGCCGTGGCGTGGTTCGCCGGTGAACACCACTCCGACCGACCGCGCTGCCTCTCTCCCGTGCTGCACGCTGCGATCACGGTGCTCGGCGACCGCCTGGCGCACCCGCGGCTGCAACAGCTCAAGTGGCTGGTCCCCTCGCTCGTCGGCACGGCCGAGGACGGCCGCGACAGCGTACGGTCACTGCTGGCGGTGGACTGGCTCGTCCGGGTCTACACACCGGCTTGGCTGCGGGTCGTACCGTCCCTCGACCTGGCTGCCGCGAGCCTGGCGGAGCACGCACCGATCTCCAGCGTCGCCGACGCCGCGGACGCCCTCGACGCTCCGTTGGCGGCCGTGCGCCGAGCGGCCTGGGCCGCGCAGGTCGCGGTACCGGGCGTCCTCGGCGGCGCGAACGCCGCCGACACCCCGGACACCACCGACACCCGGGACCCGCACCGGCAGGCCGCCACGGTGTCACTCGCCCTGTCGGCGCTCGCCTGCGACGCGGCCGTGGCCGCCACGTTGGACGTCGCCCCGGGCTTCCTGCCCGTGTGCGGGAAGCTCCGGCTGGCAGCGGAGCAGGCGGTGCTGATCGCGGCCCGGCAGCTCGCCGGCTCCCCGGACCCCGACGACTTCGGTGCGCGGGTGGCAGCGCTCGTGGCACCCACCGCCGACGCGCTCGACGACGCGGTGATCGAGCTGTTGGCCCGGCTCATCGACGCGACGGCACCGCCCGGACAGGGATGGCTCGCAGGCGACCCCGTCGACGCGGTCAAGCGGTCCGACGGGGACTGAAGGGCCCCGGCCTCGACCGCTCGTGTCCGCGGGACAATGTCGGCAGGCACGACGGAGGACGTGGTCGACGTGAAATCGGCACCGGTACGAGAGTTGCGCGCGGACTGCGCGCGCTGCGCGGGTCTCTGCTGCGTGGCGCTGCCGTTCCAGTCGGCCTCCGGGTTCCCGGCAGACAAGGAAGCCGGGCAGCCCTGTCACCACCTCGACACGTCGTCGCGCTGCCGGATCCACGCCGAACTGCGTCCGCGGGGCTTCACCGGGTGCACCGTGTTCGACTGCTTCGGCGCCGGTCAACGCATCACGCAGGAGTCGTTCGGCGGACGCACGTGGCGCGACGAACCCGCACTCGCTCGGCGGATGTTCCCGGCCTTCGCGGTGGCGCGGCACCTGCACGAGATGCTGTGGTACCTCGCCGAGGCGACGGAGCGCGCGCCTGTCGGGGAGCTGCGGGAGGAGTCACGGCGCGCGTTCGACCGGATCGATGCCCTCGCGGGCTCGGAGCCGGAATCGTTGCTCGCCGTCGACGTCGACGCGGAGCGCCGCGACGTGGGGCCGTTGCTGTCGCGGGTGAGTGACGCCGTTCGCGCGGCCGTCCCGGGTCCACGGCCGGACCACACGTACGCCGACCTCGCCGGGCGGCGGATGCGGCGCGCCGATCTGCGCGGTGCGACGTTGCGCGGCGCGCTCCTGATCGCCGCGGATCTCCGCGAGGCCGATCTGCGCGGCGCCGACCTCCTCGGCACCGACCTGCGCGACGCGAACCTGTCGGGCGCGGACCTCTCCGGGTGCCTCTTCCTCACCCAGCCTCAGGTGAACTCCGCCGTCGGCGACGCGCGCACCCGGCTGCCCGAGCGGCTGAAGCGCCCGGACCACTGGTGACGCGCTCACGCCTCCGGAAGGACCAGCCAGAGCACCAGGTACAGCAGGAACTGCGGTCCCGGCAGGAGGCACGAGGCGACGAAGGCCAACCGGACGTTGCGGGTCTTCCAGCCGTAACGACGGGCGATACCCGCACAGACACCGCCGAGCATGCGGTCGTCGCGAGACCGGGTCAGAGCAGTCGTGGTAGCCATGCGACCAGTGTCGGTGTCCCCAGCAGGCGCCGCATCGGGAATGACCCTGGTTTCCGGTCGTGACACCCTGAGGTCGTCCTGACCCGCTAGCGTGACGATCGCCCCCTTTCTCGTACAGCGACGGGAGATCGACGTGGAAGCCACGGACGCCGTGAACACCGACCGCCGGGTCGCCCTCGTGACCGGAGCGTCCCGGGGACTGGGCGCCGCGATCAGCACGGCCCTGGCGGACGACGGCGTCACGGTGGCCGTCAACTTCGCTCGCGACAAGGCCGCGGCCGACCGGGTGCGCGAGGAGATCACCGCGGCCGGGGGCCGGGCCGAGCTCTTCCGCGCGGACGTGACCGACGAGGGCGAGGTCGATGCGCTGTACGAGGCCGTGCTGGCGGAGTTCGGCCGGATCGACATCCTGGTCCTCAACGCCACGGGACCCCAGCCGATGCTGTCGCTCGACGAGCTCCAGTGGCGCGACCTGCTCGACCAGTTCGAATTCTTCGTGAAGAGCCCGCTGCTGCTGGCGAAGAAGGTCGTTCCCGAGATGCGGCGCCGCGGCTGGGGGCGCATCGTCAACGTCGGTTCGGAGGTGGTGGAACTCGGGGTGCCCTTCTCCAGTGCCTACGTGGCGGCCAAAGGGGCGCAGCTCGGCTTGACCCGGTCGTGGGCGCGCGAACTCGGCCCGCACGGCATCACGGTCAATCTCGTGGCACCCGGCTGGATCCCCACCGAACGCCATGTCGACTCGACGGACGACGAGAAGGCGGGCTACGCGAACGGCGTGCCGCTCGGACATCTCGGGACACCGGGGGACGTGGCGGAGGCGGTCGCGTACCTGGCATCCGACCGCGCGCGTTTCGTCACCGGCCAGCGCATCGCGGTCAACGGCGGCAACACGCTCGCGTGAGCACGACACCGCGCCTCGTCACCGGCCCGGCGACCGCACCGACGACCGCGCCCGCGCGAGCACCCGGGTGGTCCGGCGTTCCGGTCCGGCCTCTGCCCGGTCGAGATCCCGCGACAGCACGTCCCAGCTCTCGTCCAAGGCGGCGGTGAGCTCTCCCGGCCGCGCCCTGTACCGGGTGCGGCCGTCCTCGGTCAGCGCGAGCGCCTCCCAGGCGAGCAGTCCTCCCGGCGCCACGGCCTGCCGGGCGAGGCGGTAGGCGCCGGGGTCCCAGAACAGCGTGGCCAGCACCAACGCGAACGCCCCGCGCGCCGGGACGAAGGTGCGCAGGTCCGCCTGCACACACCACACGCGGGCGGCGAGCCCACGCCGACGGGCTTCGGCCCGGAGCTGGTGCAGCGCGACGTCGGACACGTCGACCGCGAGCACCCGGTACCCGTGCCGGGCCAGCGCCAGAGCGCTGCCCGACCGGCCACAGGCGAGTTCGAGCACCGGCCCGTCCGGCGGTCCCGCCGCCAGAGCCTCGGACACAAGCGGGTGTGGTTCGAAGGTGGGCGGATGCCCGGCGTAGCGGGCGTTCCAGCGCGCCGCGTCGTCCGCGTCACTCCCCATCCGACTCGCGGGCCTCCTCCGCCTCCCGCAGCTCGCGGGAACGCTGTCGACGTGCCCGCTCCCGCCTGCTGTAGGCGGCACGGTACACCGCTTCCTCGCTTTCCAGGCTCGACCCCAGCGCGCCCGCGAACGTCCCCATGGACGCCGCCAACCACGACAGCGTCAGGTAGTCGCCGATGCCCACGGGATGCCCCAGCGAACTCGCCAGATACCCGCTCTCGATGACTGTGAACGCACCGGCGAACGTCACCGCGAACAGCACCAGATACGCCGACGTGACGCCGAAGGTCAACGACAGCACCGAGGCCGTGTTGTAGAGCCGCGCCTTCGTCTTCGACGTGGGCGAACGCTCCCACAAGCGGTTGTAGACGATGAGCCACGCGACCATCGCGCCCACGGCGAGCATGCTGATGAGGAGGAGGCGGCGGTTGCTCAACGCGTCGGCCAAGGTCCAGATACTGCTGTAGAAGATGCCGAATGCCGCGGCGGCGAACCCGGCGGCGAGCGCCGTGGACAACTCGGGCACCAGACGCCACGGCTTGTTGTCCCGGATCATGCCCGCGAGCAGCCGGAGCCGTCCGCGCCAGCCCACCAGGGCGAGGCTCTCCTCGATCTCGGCATCGGGGTTGTCGACCCAGGTGACCGGTGCCCACTTCCCGCCCGCGCGATGGCGCTCCCGGCCGGCTTTCCCGCCGACGAGGCCGTGACCGAGTTCACCGGCGAGGTAGAGCAGGGTGTCCCGGAACCGTCGGCGGAGTCCGACGACGCCGAGCGCGGGCAACGAGGCGAGCGCGATGCCGTGGCACACGCTGATGTCCGCCACGACCGGCGTGCTGCTCAACTGTCGAGGCAGGTCCGTGACACACACGATGAGGTCCCACCCCAGCCGCGGCCGTAGCTCCCGCGCGAGGAGCACGAGCGGTACGCGGCCGTCGTCGTCGAGGCGCAGCGGCCCCGTCTCCAGCCGCACCTCCCAGCGCACCTGGTCACTCACGCGCTCGGACAGGTCGCGCTCCAGGTCGTCGACGAGCCAGCGAGCCGTCTCGGTCGGCAGCCCGGGGTCGCACATCAACCCCAGGACCACGGTCGGGAACTTCTCGTCGACCTTGCTTTCCGGTGGTTCGGACGGCGGGCAGGTGTCGGGACGGTCCTTTCCGGTCTCACTCACCCAGGTCGGCTACCCAGGCTGATCACTGGCTACGCCCGATGGCGACGTCCCGACACGCGAGATCTCACCGGAGCGCGGAAGCAGGAGGGCGGCGACCGCTGTCGTCGCGGACACGAGCGCCAGGGCCAGGAACGCGAGTCCGTACGTGTCGGCGAGGGCGTCCGCGTCCCGGCTCCCGGCGTCGGGCCGCACCACCGTGACGAGGACAGCCAGCCCCACCGCCGCACCGACCTGCTTCGCCGTGTTGAGCAGGCCCGACGCCGCACCCGCGTCCCGCGGGTCGACCCCGCTCGTCGCGAGAACGGTGGCCGGTGTGTTCAGCAGTCCACCCCCGAGTGCGATGAGGATCGCGGGGCCGAGGAAGCCCGCCGGATATCCGGTGTCGGCGGTGAGCCCGCTCTGCCAGACGAATCCCGCGGCGGCGACGACGGCACCGGCCACCACCAGCGTGCGGTGTGCGACGGCGCGCATCAGCCGTGGCGTGAGCCAGACACCCACGACGATCGTGAGCACCGTGTGCGGCAGGAAGCCGAAGCCCGTGGCCAGCGGGCCGAGACCGAGCACGCCCTGCATCGCGAACGTCAGGAAGTACCACATCGGGTTCAGGCAGGCCCCCGCCAGCAGCAGGACCACGTTGCCCCTGGCGACCGAGCGAATCCGGAACAGGCTTGGTGGTAGCAGGGGAACCGGCGCCCACCGCCACTCGACGACCACGAACGCGGCGAACACCGCTGCGGCCAGGATCAGTGCAGCCCAGGTCGTGGGCGCGCGCCAACCGTGAGTGCCGGCCGTGACGACGCCGAACGTGAGGGACACCAGCCCGACGGTGGCGAGCACGGCCCCGGGCAGATCGACGGAGCGTCGCCGCGTCACGCCGTCGGTGCCGGGTGCCCGCACGGCCAGCAGCCCGGCCACCACCGCGAGCGGAACGTTGACGAACAGGACCCATCGCCAGGTCAGGTACTCGGTGATCACGCCGCCCAGGAGGTTGCCCAGGGTGCCGCCCGTGAGGCCGACGGCGGTCCAGACCGCGAGCGCGCGGTGACGGCGAGTCCCCTCGGGCACGGTCGTCGTGAGCAACGTCATCGTGGCGGGGGCGAGCAACGCCGCGCCCAGCCCCTGACCGGCACGGGCGACGATCAGCGTCGCGGCGTCGGTCGCCGTGCCCCCGAGCAGGCTCGCGCCCGCGACGAGCGCGAGGCCCGTGAGCAGGACCCGGCGCACTCCGACGAGGTCGGCCAGGCGACCGCCCACCAGCAGCAACCCCGCGAACAGCAGGACGTAGGCGTTGACCACCCACTGCGTGCCGGCCGGACCGAGGTTCAGTGCCGCGTCCATCGAGGGCAGGGCCACGTTGACGATCGAGACGTCGAGCACCACAAGGAACTGCCCCACGCACGCCAGCAGGACGAGCATCGGCGACCCCGTTCATGATACAGCAGTATCAGATACACTTGTACCATAAAAAGGGAGTGCGATGCCCAAGCGAGTCGACCACGCTGAACGCCGAGCCCGGATCATCGACGCCCTCCTCCGCGTTGCCGGCCGTGAGGGGCTGGCCGCCGTGACGATGCGCGCGGTCGCCGCCGAGGCGGGCGTGTCACTGCGCCTCGTCCAGTACTATTTCGACACGAAGGCCGACCTGCTGCACGCGGTGCTGGAGGACCTCGAACGACGCAGTCACGAGCGCTGGAACGCCCGGCTGACCGCGCTTCCCTCCGCCCCGTCGACCCGCGACCACGTTGAGCAGTTCCTCGCCGAAGCCCTCCCGACCGACGAGCCCAGCCGCGTGTTCCACCTGGTGTGGACCTCCTACGCGGTCCTCGCGATGACTGACCCCGAGCTCGCGCGTCTCCCGTTCGTCGCGGGCCCCGACCGGCTGGAGCGGCACCTCACCGAGACACTGCGCACGGCACAGCAGCGGGGAGAGCTCGTCGCCGACACCGATCCGGCGATCGAGGCCGCCCGCCTGGTGACGCTCACGCACGGGCTCGGCACGAGCCTGCTCGTCGGGCAGCGCAGTGAGCAGGAGGCGACGGCGGTCCTGCACTACCACCTCGACCGCGTGCTGCCGCGTGTGGAGCGTGCGGATCAGCCCGCGAGGCAGGCGAGCGGGATGCCGGTGCCCTCCACGGGGTCGGCGTCCGGCGAGGTCTGAGCCACGAAACCGAACACCGCGGTCTCCCCCTCACGCACCGCGGCGTTCCATCCCGCGTCGCGCACGCGCAACTCGTCGCCCTCCCGAGCGGCGGTGCCGTTCCAGACGTCGGTGACCTCGTGACCGCGCGGCAGCGACCAGCGCGTCGTCCACCCGACCACGCCGCCGCTACCCGGCCGGACGACGACCTCGCCCTCGTACCCACCGGCCCAGCGGCGGAGCACCCGCAGCTCCGCCACGCAGCCGGAAGGCGCGGGAAGCGCGACCGCACCACTGCGCGTCCGGTCGGCCCCGAGCGCCGAGCCCAACATCACGCCCAGCATGCCGAGCATGCCCACCGCCACGAGCACGGCCGCGACGAGTCCGGTGGCCGCGACACGTCGCGATGCGCGCTTCGCCACCCCGCCGGGAAGCGGACGCGTGCCCGCCGTCGGACTCGGCACGGTCGCGGGCTGCCCCGTGGCCACGGCGTTGAGCAGGTGGTGGACCTGTCGCATGCTCGGACGCTCGGCCGGCTCCCGGCGCAGCATCGCCAGCAGCGGGTCGCCCAACGGCCCGGCCCGTCGCAGCGGCTCGGGTGCCGCGTGCGCGATGCGCACGAGCAAGGCGATCGTGTTTCCCCTGGCCCCGAACGGGGGAATACCTTCGACCGCAAGGCACAACGTCGCACCGAGCGAGAAGACGTCCGACGCCGCCTCACCGCGGCCGCCGTCGGCGACCTCCGGTGACAGGTAGGCAGGTGTTCCGGCGATGAGGCCCCGATCGGCGACCGGCCCCACACCCTCGGCCCGCGAGATGCCGAAATCGGCGATCTTGGCGATCCCGTCGTCGGTGACGAGCACGTTGCCGGGCTTGACGTCGCAGTGCACGATGCCCTCCGCATGCGCCGCCGCGAGCGCCGAGGCCACCTGTGCCCCGATCGCGGCGACCGCGCGGGGAGGCAGCGGCCCCCGGTCGGCGACGAGTGCGGCCAGACTCCGCGAAGGAAGGAACTCCATGACGAGGAAGGGCGTGTCCTGGTCGACGACCACGTCGTGCACGGTGACCGCGTGGGGATGGCGCAACCGGGCCGCGACGCGGCCTTCTCGCAGAGCGCGCGCCAGCACGGTCTCGGGCTTCCCGTCACCCGCCACGTCGGCGCGCAGCTGCTTGACGGCGACCACCCGATCGAGGCGCTCGTCGTGGGCCCGCCACACGACACCCATGCCGCCGCGGCCCACTCGATCCTGCAGTCGGTACCGCCCGGCGACCAGGTCACCCTCGCCGCTCACGACGTCCCTCCCCTACCCCGCTACCCCAGCTCCCACCTCGGACGACTCGACCAATCGTAAGCTGAATCACACCATTCGGCGCGCCGTTCATCGCCGTGGTCCCGCAGTGGCCCCCACCGATCGCGGCACGACCCCAGGCCGATCCACAGTGGGCCAGGACGGACCTCGACGGCAACGCCGGTGGCCGCACCCGGGGGACGCGCCTATGATGCGCCGTGTGCGGAGCGGGATCCCGCCGGGATGAGGTCGAACGTGCCAGGAGAACCACACGGTCACCTTCACCAAGCAGCGGTTCATCGCTCCGACGACGAGTTCCTGTCGACGGTGCTGCCGTTCGTCCAGCAGGGCATCGAGGCCGGACAGCCCCTCCTCGCCTGCCTACCGCCACGCAAGGCGGCGTTGCTCCGCGACGCGTCACCGGACGCCGGAGGGATCACCTTCCTCGACCAGGCGGACGTCTACGCCAACCCGGCGACGGCGGTGAAGCAGTGCCGGGAGCAGCTGGGCCACCTTCGCGCCCAGGGAGCGGCGCAGGTCCGCTTCGTCGGCGAACTCGTCGACCCCGGCCGGACCACGCCCTGGGGGCCGTGGGCCCGCTACGAGGCCGCGGTCAACCACCTCTACGAGGGCTTGCCGCTGTGGTCCCTGTGCACCTACGACGCCCGGACCACACCCCGCCCGGTGCTCGACGACGTGGTCCGCACCCATCCGTGGCTGGCACTGCCCGGAGGACGGCACGCACCCAGCGCCGCGTTCGCCGAGCCGCTCACGTTCCTGGAGACGCACGCGTTCGACCCGGCCGAGGGGGACCTGCCGTCCCACACTCCGACACTCGCGCTGCAGGGGCCGTACCCGGAACAGGCCCGCGCGGCGGCGAACCGCGTCAGTGAACTCGCAGGCCTCGACAGGATGCGAACCGGCGAGTTCGTGCTCGCCGTCAGCGAGTCGGTGACCAACGCCCTGCACCACGGCAAGGCGCCGATGTGGCTGCACCTGTGGTCGGAGCCCGGCCGCGCGGTGGCCACCGTCACCGACGCCGGTGGCGGCCCGACCGACCCGTTCGCGGGGCTGACTCCCGCGCCGCGGCACCCCGCCGACGGCGGGATGGGGCTGTGGATCGTGCACCAGGTGTGCGACTACGTGGCCATGCACCGGCACGACGACGGCTACAGCATCGTCCTCGTCTGCGGCGACCGCACCACCTGAGCGAGTCCGATCGGACCCTGCACAGTAGACGCGCGCGCCCGGGTCTCAGTCGGCGACCTCCTCGGCCAGACCGGCGTCCAGACTCACCCGCACGAGCCCCGCGGAGAACCGCGCGAGGTCCTCATCACTCACGAGGGCGGCCAGCGCCTCGGCGTCTCCGGGCAGACCGACCCGTTCGGCGCCTTTCCTCGCCTTGCCGTCGAGATACGGCCGAACCCACGGCCACACGGCCTGTACCTCGCGGCAGAAGATGTCGGCACCCACGGCTCCGATGCCGGGCACGTCCCGCAGCAGCGTGCGCAACGTCGAGACGTCTCCATCGGCTCGCCTCGCCATCCGGCGCAGGTCCGAGCGGTATTCGTCGTCGATCGACTGTGCGCCCTTGCCCAGGGTGGTGGCCGTGCTCTCGTCGTAGCGCACGTAGTGGCCGCGCCCGAGCGCGTCCACCCGGTCCTGCCACGACGCGTCGAGCATGCCGCGCGGCGTCCGGCAGCCTGCGGCGAAGAGCTCCCGCGCCGCCGCGACCGCGATGTCGGCCTTGATCCGAGCCGACAGCAGCACCGACAGGACCAGCAGCCGGTACAGCGCCGACGGTGTGTCGGTGAGCGTGATCCCCGCCTCGTCGGCGTAGGTCCGACCGGCCACCCGCAGCAGCCGCGTCGCCGTCCGAGCCTGGCGCGCATCCGTAGTCACGGTCCAGCAGTACCCGCCGACCCCGAGCGACACGGCCAGGTCGTGATCACCCCTCCCGAAAAGTGATGCGCATTACATAAGCTGGTCCGTTCACGGAGAATGAGGAGGACAGCGTTGACCACTCAGCAATCCGTCGCGGCCCAGGTGGAGGGCCAGACCATCGCCAAGCTTCTTCGTCGCAACGCCGCCGAGTTCGGCGACCTGCCCGCGTTGACGTCCCTGGACGACCCCGACGCCACCACGTTGACCTGGGCGCAGGTGCGCGACGAGGTCGCCGCGGTCGCCCGGGGACTGGCCGACCTCGGCCTTCGTGCGGGACAACGACTCATGATCATGTCGGCGAGCCGTCCCGAGCACATCGTCACCGACCTCGCCGCCGCCAACCTCGGCGCGATCCCGTGCACGGCCTACTCGACCCTGAGCAGTGAGCAGCTCCGTTACGTCGTCGACCACAGCTCCGCCCCGATCGCCGTCATCGCCGGCTCCGACGAGCTCGCCCGGTGGCGGCCGGTCCTGGACGACCTGCCGAGCGTGCGGCAGGTCGTCGTGTTCGACGCCGATGCCGTACCCGACGGCGACGCACGCTTCCTCCCGTACACCGCACTGCGTGACCGCGGGGCCGCACTGCACCGGTCCTCGCCGCAGACCTTCGAGGCCCTCACCGACGCCGTCAAACCCGACGATCCGTTGTCGATGATCTACACGTCGGGCACCACGGGCGTGCCCAAGGGTGTGGTGCTGTCGCACCGCAACGCCATCCACGAGGCGATCGCCCTGCACACCCTGCACGAGGCGCCGCCGCACCTGTCGAACATCTCCTACCTCCCGCTCGCGCACATCGCCGAGCGCGAGTTGTCCCTCTACATGCCGGTCGTCCGGGCCGGGCACGTGCACACGCTCGCCGACCCGGCCGGGATCGCGGGAGCGCTCGCCCGCGTCCGTCCGCAGGGATTCTTCGGTGTCCCGCGCGTGTGGGAGAAGATGGTCGCCGGACTCAAGACCATGCTCGCCGGCGTGCCCGAGGACCGGCGGGAGGCCCTGCTCGCCGCCAGCAGCCTCCTCCAGGAGGGGTACCGGCTGCGCAGCGCGGGCGCGGACGTACCGCCCGACCTGGCCGACCGCATCGCCGAGACCGATCGCACCGTGCTCGCGCCCATCCGCGCCATGCTCGGTCTCGACCACCTCGCGTTCGCGTCCAGCGGCGCGGCCGCACTCCCGCTGGAAGTGCTGTACTTCGCCGCGGGGCTCGGCGTCGAGGTGCACGAGGTGTGGGGCCTGTCGGAGACCACCGGCGCCGCGACGAGCAACCACGCGAAGGCCTTCAAGGCCGGTACCGTCGGCAAGCCCGTCGCCGACGTGGAGGTCGCGGTGGCCGACGACGGCGAGCTGCTCGTGCGGGGGCCGATCGTGTTCCTCGGCTACCTCCAGGCGGACGGCACCATCACCCCGGCCACGGACGCCGACGGCTGGTTCGCCACCGGCGACATCGGCACGGTGGACGACGAGGGGTTCGTCACGATCACCGACCGCAAGAAGGAACTCATCGTCACCGCGGGTGGCAAGAACATCGCACCCACCAGGATCGAGGGCCTGCTCAAGGAGCATCCGCTGATCGGACAGGCGATCGCGATCGGGGACGACCGGCCGTACGTCACCGCACTCGTGGTGCTCGACGACGAGATGGCCCCCGCGTGGGCGGCCACCCGGGGGATCGAGGCGAACGACCTGGAGGAACTCGGCGCTCACCCCGCCGTGCGAGCCGAGATCGACCGGGCCGTGGAAGCGGCGAACGAGCGGCTGGCCAGAGTGGAACAGGTGAAGCGCTACCACGTGCTGACCCGGCCCTGGACACCCGAGAGCGGTGAGGTGACACCGACGTTGAAACTCAAGCGCCGAGTGATCACCAGCCGCCACGACGCGGACATCGCCGCGTTGTACACGCCCTGAGCCGACTCNNCTCCCCCTCAGGCGCTGCGCCGGGGCCACGACGCCCCTGGCGCCGCGACGCCGGTCCACTCGCGCAGGGTCGGCGGCACCCGCTTCTCCAACCCGTACGGTTCGAGGTGCGCGGCGAACACCTCCGTGAACGCGCGTCGCACGCTCGCGCTGTCCCACACCTGGCGGTGCAGCACGGGCTGCTTCACGTAGGGCTGTCCCATGATGTGCAACTCCGGGCCGTTGCACCGGATCAACTGGCCCGTGATGCCGTGTGCGTCGTCGGAGAGCAGGAAGAGCACCAGCGGCGCGATCCTCGCGGGCGTGCGTTCCGGCGGGCAGTTCCGCAGAGACCGCTCCGAGGTCCACACCATGCGCGTGTGCGCCAGCGGGCACACCGCGTTGACCCGGATACCGACCTCCTCCATGTCGAGCGCCCACGAGTACGTCAGCGACGCCACGGCTCCCTTGCTGGCGGAGTACGCGGCGAGCTTGCGCTGCCCCAGCGACGCCCCCGACGAGATGTTGACGATGGACCCGCCGCGGCCACCGTCCACCATCACCCGCGCGGCGGCGGTGCCCACGTAGATCACGCCGAGCACGTTGGTCTCGATGAGGGCGCGCACGTCGTCGGGGTCGTCGCGCCACGACACGGCCTCGTAGTTGAGTCCCGCGTTGTTCACGAGCCCGTCCACGGTCCCGAACTCCGCGACGCAGAGGTCCACCAGCGCGGCCGCCTGGTCCGCGTCGGCGACGTTGTGCCCGCTCGCGACGGCCCGGCCACCGTGGGCCGTGATGTTCGCCGTCGTCCGCTCCGCCAGGTCCGCGTCGACGTCGTTCACCACCACGCACGCGCCTGCCTGGGCGGCGTGTGTCGCGAAGGCTTCCCCCAGTCCGCGACCGGCTCCGGTCACGACGACGGCCTTGCCGTCCAGTTGTCCGTTCATGTCCGCTCGTCTCCCCAACCGCGAACGCGGCGTGTGCGTCGTTCCACCGGCACTGTCCACGGCCGGTCTCTCACCGTCAGTCTCGGCCCGGGCGACGGGAACACCGCAGGTCCTCGCGGCGAACGGTGTTCCGACTGCGCCGAACGAGTGGTCGACGATCGGCCGCGGGATACAGCCCGGCGTTCAGGGGGACTCATCACTGCTGCCCGGCCCACCCGGACCACGGGCAACACGCACGGCGACGGCGTTAGTCCGATCCGGGTAACGTCCGACGATCGGCTCCACACCTGGTAGATCAAAACTAACGTGGGCGCCGACGTCGCAATACGTAACCGATTCCTCACAGGTGACCAGGTTGGTAGCTACCACGACCGCGGCGCGGATGACCGACGCGCTCCGCAACCGCGAGTTCCGAGCCCTGTGGATCGCGGAGGCGCAGTCGGTCCTCGGCGACCACCTCACCACGGTGGCGCTGTCCATCGTCGTCTACAGCCGCACGGGATCGGCGCTGTGGGCCGCCGGGGTGTACGCGCTCACCTTCCTGCCCGCCCTCGCGGGCGGCCTCGGGCTGTCCCAGATCGCCGACCGGTTGCCGCGCAAGACGGTGTTGGTCGCCTCCGCCGTCATCCAGGCCGTGTTCGTGGGCGCCATGGCCATCCCCGGGATGCCGCTGGCCCCTCTGTGTGTCCTCGTCGTCCTCGCCCGCCTCGCCGGCGCGCCGGCCAACGCCGCGCAGAACGCGCTCACGCGCGAGGTCTTCGCCGACGACGAGCTCTACCTCCGAAGTCAGGACCTCCGGGGCATCACGAGCAACATCGCCATGCTCATCGGACTCGCCGGGGGCGGGCTGCTGGTGACGTCGTTCGGTGCCTCGTGGGCACTGGCCATCGACGCGTTCACGTTCCTCGTCGCCGCGTTCCTCGTGCAGATCTGGGTGCGGCAGCGGCCCGCGGCGGGCGATCCGAGCGACGGCTGGTTCAGCGCCGTGCGCTGGGTGTGGGGACAGCGGCGTCTGCGGGTGCTGCTCGCTCTGTCCTGGCTGGTCGGTCTGGCCGTCATCCCCGAGGGCCTGGCCGCTCCGCTCGCCGAACAGATCGGCGCCTCCGAACAAGCCGTCGGCTGGTTGCTCGCCGCCGACCCGGTGGGCTTCATCCTCGGCACGTTCGTGCTGTCGCGTTACGTCTCGGTCGAGAACCGCAAGCGGGTGATGGGCGTGCTGGCCACGCTCGCGGCGGCCGTCCTCATCGGTTTCGCCGCCACACCGACGTTGCCGTTCGCACTGCTGCTGCTGATGCTCGCGGGAGCCGCCGGCGCCTACATCATCACCGTGGGCGCCACGTTCATCACGTGGGTGCCCAACGACAAGCGTGGGGGCGCGGGCGGCGTCTACCGCACCGGGTTGCGAGTGGCACAGGGCCTCGGAGTCGCGCTGGGCGGTGTGGTCGCGGACCTGGTCGGTTCCGCGACCATCGCGATCGCTCTCGCGGGTGTGGCCGGAGTGGTGCTGACCATCCCCGTCGCACTCTCCTGGGCGCGCGTGCAGAAGACCGGCTGACACGAGGGGCTCGGCGCGCCGAAAAGGCGATCACGGCGGTCAGCACCGTCACGACGACCACCTGATTGTGCCGGTGCCATCACTGCGTGAAGCCGGCTGAAAAGGTTACTCGTCAAGGAAGGAACTACGCCTTCCCTCAACACCAGGTTGCCCGGCATCGTCCCCCAGCGCTGCCCCCAGCACTCTCAGCGGACTCCGCCGGCATACCGGCAATGCCGTCGTGGACAAAGGAATCGATGATGCGAACCATGACCGTCAGAGCGCGACATCTCGTGTCACGGCCCCTCACGGTGCACGTTCATCCGTTACCGGCGACGACAGTGCCTCGGTCACTCAGAAGTCGCGATCGGTCACGATAATCCCCTCCCTCCAGCGGAACCGACGTCATGGTCGACAACGTCGAAGCGGTGTCGAACCGGAGTCGGACGAATGTCGAACGAGTACCGAGAAATCAGAAGTCGCGGTCGGACACGAGGCACCTCCCCAGGGTGTCGTGGTCGTCGATGTGTCAGTTCTAGGTCAGAAGTCGCGGTCAGACAAGGGAGAACACCTCCGCTCGCGTCCGAGTTCGTGCGGACGGCGAAAACGCGTACCGAACAACACACGGCAACGACCGACACTACCGGCAAGCAGGCTCGCCTACACGAAATTCCGGTGCAGTGCGATGATACCGATCACCGTCGATGTGCTGTTTCGTAGCGGACCGAGTCGGACCGGTCACCACAACCGGGCCGGCTCGGAACCCACCGTCCACCTGACCGACACACGCGAGAGGACTGGCGAGTGCCGCTCATTCCACAGGATCGGCCATCGCCAGAAATCGTTACGTCCGAACTCCCGGGCACGTACGCCGTGAACCGCGCAGCGCAGCCTCACACCCGTGGCGGCCGAACGCAATCGACCGACCGCCGCCAGTCGCTTCTCCCGCGGAACTGGGCCCTGTGGACGAGGCCCCGTCGCTTCGTCGTGTTCTTGCTCACGATGGAAGTCCTGGCGGTCGTGGGCTTCGCGGTGGCCTTCCTCCGGGCCCCCACGCCCGACGGCTCCGACTGGCTCGAGTTCGCCATCCTCGCCGCGGGGGCCAGCGCGCACATCCAGCTCACGCGTCGTCAGGAAGAGCGCCGGCGCAATCGCACGAAGACCGTCCTCATCGACCTCACGGCCGTGTGGGTCTTCCCCGCGACGCTCGTGCTGCCCGCGACGCTCGCGGTGCTGCTGGTGGCGCTCATCCGGGTCCAGCGCTGGTTCACCGCGCGGCGCCCGGCGCACAATTTCGTCTACTCTTCCGTCGCCCACGGGCTCGCGGCGGCGTTGGCGAACCTCAGCTACACCGCGATGTCTCCGCAGGACTGGTCCACGATGACGGCCGGCGGGTCGTTGCGGGAGTTCGGGCTGGTGCTGGTGACCGCGGCGGTGTACGAGGCGGTGCAGATCGTCTACGTCGGCGGCATCCTCGCCCTGGGCTCGACGTCGCCGACCGTGCGCACCGTGCTCGGCAGCAAGGCCGACAACCTCCTCGAGGCCATCACCACCGGGCTCGGCGCCGTCACCGCCGTGCTGGTGGTGGTCATGCCGCCGGCCGTCGCCATCATGGCGGTGGTGACGGTGGTGTTCAACCGGCTCGCGGAGATCGACCAACTCCAGGACGCCGTGGTGACCGACCCGAAGACCGGGTTGCTGAACATGCGCGGCTGGACGGAGTCCGCCGACCGCGCGTTGAACCGCATCCGCAGGGCGGGTAGCACGCTCGCCGTGCTGATGGTGGATCTGGACCACTTCAAGTGGATCAACGACACGTTCGGGCATCCCGCGGGTGACGACGTGCTGGCGGCGGTCGCGAGCGCCCTGTCCAGTGTGACCCGGCCCGCCGACGTCGTGGGCCGGTTCGGTGGAGAGGAGTTCCTGCTGCTCCTGCCCGACGCCGACACCGCCGCCGCCGAACTCGCCGCCGAACGGGTCCGGACCACCATCGCCGGGCTGCGGATCCCCACCACGGACAAACGGGGCGCCCAGGCAACCATCAGCGGCCGCACCGCGTCCATCGGAGTAGCCACCTTCCCGCGGCACGCCGATGATCTCGACGGCCTGCTCCAGGCCGCGGACAGCGCCGTGTACGAGGCGAAGGAAGCCGGCCGCAACCGCGTCAGCTTCGCGTCCGTCCCCTCCTGAGGGTCACGACGGCTCGGCACGCGGTGGTGGAGTCCAGTGGCCCCCATCCGATTTCGGAGAAACTGCATGACACGGGGAATCTCCCCCTGTAACCCTGTCCCCATGCCCGTCCACCGCTCCCCGAACGCGCGTCGACGGACAACGGGTGGCATCGCGCGCCTCCTGCTGCTGGTTCTCCTGGTCACCGGCTTCGGCGTCGTCGCGTCGCGCTCCGAGGCGACGCCCACGCCCGGTCCGACGGACCCGGCCACCGCCGATGCGGCACGGGCGATCGACGCCCTGCTCGACCCGCAACGATCGGCCCGGGCAGTGGAACTGCTGCCTCCCGACTTCGCGGCGGTGACCAACGTCGAGGTCGGGACCCAACGCGCACTGGACGGCACCGTGCGCGCCGTCCACGTCGGCGGTGGGTGCTCCGCGCCGTGGGGCGACGACAGCACGCGGTGGGACTTCGGCACGCCGTGCCGTTCGCACGACCTCGGCTACGACCTGTTGCGGTACGCGGAGAAGAAGGGCAGTCCCCTCGGCGCCGACGTGCGGGAGGCGCTCGACGATCGGCTGTCGGCGGACATGTACGCCACCTGCGAGCACAACCCGAAGGGCACACCCGGCCTGTGCCGCAGCGTCGCCGGGATCTACACGGCCGGGCTGGTGGTCAACTCCTGGCACCAGAGGTGGGGACCGCCGGTGGGCGAGCCCCTGCTCCCGCTGCTGTCCGGGGTCGCGGTGATCGGCCTGCTGCTCTGGCACCGGCTCCGCGACCGGGTCCGGCACGCGACGGTCGCGTCGGCCGAGGCCGCCGAGGCGCCGCGTCCGGGTCGACGGGACCGCCGGTTGTCGAGCATCGTGCCCGCCACGCCCTGGACGCTGCTGGGAGTCGGCAGCGTGGTCGTCCTCATCCTGGGCGAGTCGGCGGTGGCTCTGGCGCGCTGGGCGGGTGTGGCCGAGCAGTGGTTGTGGCCACTGACCTGGCCCGCGCAGGCGGCGGTGGTGTTCTTCTTCGCCGCGGGGCACAGGAACGCCACCGCGTGGGCCGAGACGAGACGCACGGGCGGCGGGCTCCGGGACTACCTGGCACACCGGGGCAGTTGGTTGTTGCGGCTGACCCTGGTGTTCGCGGTGGTCGCCTTCTCGGTGCCGCTCGCTCTGGAGCTGCTCCACGTTCCGGCGACGACCGTGGAGGGAGTCGTGCGGGTGGCGCTGCACCCGCTGTGGCTGCTCGGTCTCTACCTGGTGACGGTCGTTCTCACGCCGCTGCTGCAGGCGCTGCACCGGCGCGCGCCCCGCGCTACGCCGCTCGCACTGGCACTGGCGCTCGCCGGCGCCGAGTGGCTCGGCACGCTCACCACCTCGCCGTGGTCCGGCCACGTGAGCTCCCTCGCGCTGGCGCTGCTGGCGCAGCAGGCGGCTCTCGCCCACCGCGACGGCTTCACGCCGTCCCGCCGACAGCTCGGGCTCGCGACCGCGGCCGGACTCGGGGCGCTGGCGCTCGGCGTGACGACCGGAGCGTTGCCGCTCGCCGCCCTCGGCGTGAACGGCGCCCCTCCGGCACTGGCCGGTCCGGCGACCTCGGTCCTCCTCGTCGGCGTCGTTCACGTCGCCGTCCTGGGGTTGGTGCGGACCCGGCTCCAGCCCCTCGTGTGCCGGCCGGCCGTGTTGCGGCTCGTCGGTCTGGCCTCCCGCGCCCCGATGAGTCTCTACCTGCTCTACCTCACGGCCGTGCTGCTGCTGGTGAGCGCGGTCTACCTGCCCCGCCGCCTCTGGCCCGCACTCGGTTCGCTGTCCGTTCCGCCCCGGGCCCTGCTCGCCGTCGCGCTGCTCGTCGGTCCCGCCGTGGTCGTGTTCGTCTGGATCGAACGCCACCTCTGGCACAGACCACCACCGGTCCCGGTGTGGGATCACGCGCGAACCGGGCTCGACCGGGTCCTGTCGCACGGTGCGACGCTCGCCGGATTCGGCTTCGCCGTCCTCGGTGTCTTCGGCTTCGCCCGGACCACACTGGGCACCGAGAACGCCGACCTCTCCGGGGTGCTGCTCGATCCCGTGCAGAGCCTGGTGCACCTACTGCTGGGCGTCACGTTGTTGCACAGCGTCCGCACCGGGACCACCAACACGCCGCGAACCTGGCTGCTCGCGGCGATGGCCTGCATCCCGCCGTTGCTGTCGGTGACCGCGACTCCCGCACCCGAGTCCGTGGGCGTGGTGGTGCACACCGCCACGTGCGTTCTCGTCGCCGCGGCCGCCGCCACCACGACGGCGACCGCCCTCGCCTCCCTCGGCCGGGGGGCGCGCACGTGACGGAATCGCGGAGCGGGGTGGTCTTCCGTGTGGCAGCGCGTTCGTGTGGCACCCTACGACAACCGCAGCCCGTCCCCGTGCGTCTGACACTGTGAGGGCTCGACAGGCTCGACGGGAGAAGCAGCGACGGAAAGGAGCCCTGGCGTGGACCGACCGCCGGGAGACGACCCGCGTCGCCCACGGCCCCCTCGCCGTGGGCGGGATCGCGCCGTCGATGCGTCTCGAAGCGGTCGCCGTCGGGGGGAGCCTGACGGCGTCCGCGACCGGCAGCCCCCGCGCAGGCAACCTCCCCCCGGACGGAGCTCCGGCGACCTGCCGCCCCGTGGGGGGCGACCTCCGTCCCGATCCCGAGCGGAGCCCGGTCCCCAGCGCCCGGCCGGCCGGCGTCCGGCAGCCACGTCGGCGGCTCCACAACGCGGCCGGGGCAAGCGGGTCGGCACGCGGGTCGCGCTGACCCTCGTGTCCGTCCTGGTGTTGATCGTCACCGGCTACGCCTGGGCCGCCATGCAGGGCCTCGTCAACGGCCTCACCCAGGCCGACGTCATCGGCAGCGACGAGGGCGAGAAACCCGCCGACGGGGCGCGCGACATCCTCCTCGTGGGCATGGACAGCCGGGTCGACGCCCAGGGCAACCCGCTGCCGAAGAAGATGCTCGCCAAGCTCAACGCGGGTGTGGCCGACGGCGAGCTGAACACCGACACGATCATCCTGCTCCACGTCCCCAACGACGGCAGGAAGGCCGTGGCGTTGTCCATGCCACGCGACTCGTACGTCACCATCCCCGGCTTCGGCACACACAAGATCAACTCCGCGTACGCGCGGGGGAAGACGGCCGCGAAGAGGGAGCTGGAAGCGCAGGGCGTCACGGACGAGAAGGAACTCGAACTGCGCAGCAACCAGGAAGGCGCCAAGACGCTCATCGCCACGATCGAGGCCCTGACCGGTCAGACCGTCGACAACTACGCCTCGATCAACCTGCTCGGCTTCTACGACATCACCAACGCCATCGGCGGCGTGGAGGTCTGCCTCAACCAGGCCACGAGCGACTCCTACTCCGGCGCCGACTTCAAGGCCGGCAAGCAGACGATCAAGGGTGTCGACGCCCTCGCGTTCGTCCGGCAGCGGCACGGCCTGCTTCGAGGCGACCTCGACCGGGTCGTGCGCCAGCAGGTGTTCCTCGCCGGACTGGCGAACCGGGTCCTCTCGGCGGGCACGCTCACCGACCCGGCGAAGTTGAACGAGCTCGTCGACGCCATCAGCAAGTCCGTCGTCGTGAACAAGGGGTGGGACATCCTGTCCTTCGCCCAGCAGATGAAGGGCCTCACCGGCGGTCAGATCGAGTTCCGCACCATTCCGATCGTGAACCCGGAGTACGACACTCCCGACGGCATGGCCGTGCAGGTCGACCCCAACGAGGTCAGGCAGTTCGTCGCGAAGCTCTCCGGCAAGAAGCCGAGTGAGAACTCCTCGCCGGCTCCGGCACCCGGCGAGATCACCGTCGACGTGTACAACACCTCCAACATCGAGGGCCTCGCGGGCACGGTGGCCGAATCGCTCGCGGCGCAGGGTTACCTGCAGGGCGAGGTGGCCAACGACACGCCGCGGCAGTCGAGTGTGGTCCAGGCCGCGCAGGGCGAGCTCGCCTCCGCACAGGCGGTCGCCGACGCGCTGGGCGGCGAGTTCGTCGTCGAGGAGTCGCCGGACGTCACGGCCGGGCACGTGCGGGTGCTGTTGGCGCCGGACTACCAGTCGAACGGCAACTCCGGGGCGAGCGCACCCACGGGCGGGGGCACCGCGCCGGGCGCCGCACGCAAGCAGACGGACGGGGGATCCGCGGAACAACCCATCACGGCCGACGGGGTCACCTGCGTCAACTGAGAGTGTTCACCTCCCCCGACAGGCCCCTGTATTCAGCCCAACGAGCTACTCCGAAGGGACCAACAAAGCGGGATTAGTGCGGTTTCTTCCTGCCGCCGCGTAAGGGTTGCCGCCTTCGCCCATTCACATGTCGTAGAACATCCGACGACGGCATGGGCAGGGGACATCAGTGTTGATCGACAACGACGCCTACCAACGCATCCTCGGCGAGGAGCTCCGCAAACTGAGAACCGAGCGCGGCTGGACGCGCAAGGAGCTCGGCGAGCGACTGCAGAGCGGCATCTCGCTGCAGACGCTCGCCACCTACGAACTGGGCACGCGGCAGTGCTCCGTCGTGCGGCTCGCCGAACTCTGCCTCGCCCTGGGGGAACTGCCGCAGAACCTGCTCGCGCGCGTGCACGATCGGCTGTTCGACCAGGAAGCCGACAAGGTGCGGGTCGACCTGGCCGACGTCGTGTCGGACGATCAGCCCGAACTGCTCCCCCTGCGGCGCTGGGCCCGCGGCAGACTGGCCGCGGGCGGGTCCAGCGACGTGCGGTTCGACAGGGCCACGCTGGAGCAACTCGCGTCGCTGTGCGACCTGCGCACCGACGAACTCCTCACGCGGCTGAGGAAGCTGTCGGCGACGACGACGCTTTAGTCCCTCGCCACAACCGGAAGTCGGCCGGGTCGAGCCTGCGGGTGCGCATCCAGTACCGCCAGGTGAAACCCGGCCAGACGGTGCGGTTGACGCCCTGTGAGTCGAGGTACCAGCTCGTGCACCCGCCCCGGGTCCAGATGCCGTTCGCGAGCTTGCGCTGGATGTCGGCGTTGAACTGCGCCTGCGTGTCGGCGCGCACCTCGATCGCATCGGCACCGTGCGTCTCGACCAGGTGGATCGCCTCGGCGATGTACCGGATCTGCTGCTCGATCATGAAGACCACCGAGTTGTGTCCGAGTCCCGTGTTGGGCCCGAGCAGGAAGAACAGGTTCGGGTAGCCGCTGGCGGTGATCCCGAGGTGGGTCTGCATGCCGTGCTGGGCCCACTGCCGCCCCAGGTTCGTGCCGTCGGGTCCCACGATGTCGAGGTGGTCGAAGGCGTCGGTGACGTGGAAGCCAGTGCCGTAGACGATCGCGTCGACCTCGTGCTCGACTCCGGCCTTGTCCACGACGCTCGTCTCGGTGATCTCGGCGATCCCGTCGGTCACCACGTCGACGTTGTCCCGCGCCAGCGCCGGGTAGTAGTCGTTGGAGATCAGCACCCGCTTGCACCCCATGACGTAGTCCGGCGTGACCTTGGCTCGCAACTGCGGGTCGCTGATGTGCCGCTCGATGTGCCGCTCGGCGACCTTTTGCGCGACCCGCATGATGCGGGGGTCGCCGTTGAATCCCACGGCGCGCAGTTCGAGCGTCCAGTAGAGAAAGTCGCGGTAGGCGCGCTGAGCGAGAGGCACGCGAGCGAACAGCCGCTTGACCCAGTCGGGCATGGGGTGGTCCGGCTTCGGCATCACCCACGGCGGAGTGCGCTGGAAGAGGTGGAGTCGCTGCACCTGTTCCGCGAGCTTGGGCACGAACTGGATGGCGCTGGCGCCGGTCCCCACCACCGCCACACGCTTGCCGCGCAGGTCGACGTCGTGGTTCCACTGCGCCGAGTGGAACGCCGGTCCGCGGAAGCGTTCGGCGCCGGTGAGCTCCGGAATCTGAGGCAGGTGCAGCGCGCCGACGCCGCAGACGAGGTAGCGGCACACGTACTCGTCACCGGAAGCGGTGGTGACGTGCCAGCGCTGCGTGTCGGTGTCCCACCGCGCGCCCGTCATCTCCTGGTTGAACCGGATGTGCGGGTAGATCCCGTACTTCGTCGCCACTCTCCGCAGGTAGCCGAAGATCTCCGGTTGCGGCGAGAAGGAGCGCGACCAGTTCGGGTTCTGCTCGAACGAGAACGAGTACATGTGCGACTGGATGTCGCACGCGCAGCCCGGGTAGGTGTTGTCGCGCCACGTACCACCGACCTCGTCGGCCTTCTCCAACACGACGAAGTCGTCGCGCCCGTCCCTGCGCAGCTGGATCGCCATGCCGAGGCCGGAGAATCCGGTTCCGACGACGACCACTCCGGTCTCGGTGCGAGTACCCATGTGCGCGCCTCCCTGAGTGCCTGTTACTCCGAGTCCACCTTACTCGGAGTAGGTTACCGGGGGTAGGATAGCCACCGTGAGCGCGACTGCAAAGACCCCCGCGGAACGGCGCAAGCGGATGCCCCGAGCCGAACGGGAACGGCAGATGATCGAGGCGGCCGAGAGCGTGTTCGCCGAGCGTGGCTATTCGGCCGCGTCGATGGACGAGATCGCCGAGCGGGTCGGCGTCTCCAAACCCATGCTCTACGAGTACTTCCAGTCGAAGGAAGGCCTGCTACTCGCTTGCATCCAGGCCGCCCGCTCCGCACTCCGCGAGGCCACCGAGCAGGCCACGATCGGCGCCACGAGCGCGGAGGACGCGCTCCGCAAGGGGCTTCTGGCCTTCTTCCTGTTCGCCCGCGAACGTCGGCAGGCGTGGTCGCTGCTGCGGCACGAGATGAACCTGGCAGGCACCCCGGCCGCCGAGGAACTCGAAGCCACCCGCATGCAGCAGACCAACCTCATCGCCTCGCTGATGGGCAGCTACCTGGACGTGGCCGACTCCGACCACACGCACGCCATGGCCGAGTTCGTGGTCGGCGGCTGCGAGCGCCTGGCGATCTGGTGCGAGCAGAACGACGACATCACGCCCCAAGCGGCCACCGACTACACCATGAACGTACTGTGGGGCGGCCTGCGTCACTTCGCGCAACAATAATCGACGGTGCGCCGCCTGAGGCTCACTCAATGTGGCGATCAATTGAGAGGGTTCTCACTCTCGGTAGCCTTTTCCGCCGACTCCTGTTGCTGGTGCGCCACGCGCGTTACAGACTGGCGTCGTCGTCATAAAGACAGGGGAACGTCTCGCACACCGTCGTGCGCAGATTCCCGTGTCCCGAAGAGGGGATGAACAGGCGATGCGAACGATCACGGCGAAGTATGTGCAACGCGACGAGGACTGGACCGTCACCGTCTCCGGCCTCGGCAAGACGCTGAACGGGGAGGCGTCGGGCATCATCGCCGCGAGGGACCGCGCCGACCAGCTCGTGGAGCAGCTCACGGGCGAGGGAACGGCACCCACGGTGGTGCACCTGCTCAACGGCAGCGCGTACGAGTTCACCTCGACCTACATGACGGCCCGCCTCACGCGGAGCCCGGAGGAGGCGCCTGCCGCCGAGCAGCAGACCGCCACCGGCAGCACCGACGGCACCGAGGCGGTTGAGGCCGACGAGGGCACCGACACCGCCGAGACGGCCGACACCGCGGACTCCGACGCCGCCGCCGACGCTCCGGCGGAGGACACCGCACCGAAACGCGACGAATCCGGCACCAAGCCCGCGGTTCCGCGCAAGGCACTGAGCCACGAACCCGAGAACACCCCGCACCGCTACGCCCACGCGGGCTGAGACGCCGCGGGAACCCGCGACGTCTCCCGCGCTCGGCTCTCAGCGCAACAGCTTGCGCAACAACAGCACGCCGAGCAGCACACCCGCACCGATCAGCGGGTACTTCACCTTCGGCTCGTCGACCTTGGCCTGGACAGTGCTCCGTGCCGAGTCGGCGAGCTGTTTCGGGTTCGCCTTCTCACCGATGCGGTCCAGGGTCACCGCGAGGGCCTCCCTGGCCTTCTCGATGTCGCGTTCGATCGTCTCGGGGTCGCGCGCCACGTGTCCTCCCTGAAAAGCACTGTTCGCAGTGCTGCCACGGTAGATCACCGCAGGCACTCGTGCCTCACCGGCCACGCCGGTCCGGCGAAAGCCGGCGGAGGTCACGGTGTCCGATGCCGCGTGGGGCGTCGCACAGCGCCCGAACCGAGTGCCTCGCGATCGGAGGTCAGGGGATAGGCTGCACGGTGTCGGGCCCGTAGCCCAATTGGCAGAGGCACACGGTTTAGGTCCGTGCCAGTGTGGGTTCGAGTCCCACCGGGCCCACCATCGCGTGATGACCTGCGGAAATGCTCACCCAGGAACCTGGCCCAGCGAGCCGCGTACCGCAGAATATCCGCAAACCACCCGGGAACGGGGCGTCCGAGCTTGAAGGACGCACCCATGCGACACCCCCGCCCTCATCCCCGTCTGCGGCGTGATCGCCGCTGGATCATCGCCCGCCTGTGGGCCTATCCCGTCGCCGCCACCATCGTGCTCATCGTCGTCGGCTGGCTCAGCCGGAGATGCTGCAGCGCGACTACGTCGACGGCCAGCCGGTTCCCCGCGTGGTCGTGGAACGGTGAGCCGCGCGACGACCGCACCCCAGATCCAGCACCACAGCGACACCGGGTGGACGGTGGCCCGCAGCCCACTGACCCGCCACGCCTACCTCGTGCAGCACCGCGGCGCCGATGTCGGCTGGGTGCTCCGCGAGGACGGCGGCTGGCGGTGGCTGCTCACCTGCTCCGTGCGCCCTTTCCGGCACGGCGTCGAGCGCACCAGCCGACGCACCTACCGAACCTGGCAGGCCGCCGTCGACCGGCTCGCCCGCACCGACGTCGGCCGCCACACCACCCCGCACCCGCCCGGCACGTGGCGCCAGCACACCCACCGCCCGTGGGAACCGGAAGCCACCCGTAACGACTGACCACCCGATTCGGACAAGACACCTGCACCGCTTACACCTCCCGGAGGACCACGTGACCACGCCCTACCCCCAGCACCCCGACCCGCAGTGGGCGCACCCACAGCAGTGGTCGCCACAACCGCCCCGACGCAACCGGCTCGTCTGGTGGACGCTCGGCTCACTCGCCGCAGTCGCCGGGATCGCCGTCGCACTCGTCCTTCTTCTAATACCCGGGGACATCACCGTGCGCGGCACCATGACCGTCTACGGCTACTCCAGCCTCGGTTACGGCGACATCCACGACGGCGCCCAAGTCGAGGTGGTCAACAGCCAGCGCGACGTCATCGCCACCGGAACCCTCACCGACATCGGCGGCGGCGAGTTCACATTCGTGATTCGCGAAGTCCCCGCCGGTGAGGGCCGGTACGGGGTGACCGTCGGCCGCGAGACCCGCGGCGTGATATGGGCGGACGAATCCGGCGTGTCCGACGCCGGAACTCTGTACTTCGCGCTCACCCTCGGCGACCCCTCCGACGCCAGCTCTTTCAACTTCTGACCATCACACAACTGGAAACCAGAGGAATCAGAGAAACCATGACCGCCAGAACGCAGACACCCGCCCGCAACGGCTTCGGCATCACCGCCCTGTGCCTCGCCATCCCCGGTCTCGTGTTCGGCCTCGTGCCGCTGACGGGGTTCCTGGCAGTGATCCTCGGCGCGCTCGCCGTGCTGTTCGGGCTGCTCGGCTACGCCCGCACCCGCCGCGGGGAGGCGACGAACCGGAAGATGTCCGCCATCTCGGCTGTGCTGGGAGTTGGCGCCGCCGCTCTTGGGATCTGGGGCATCACGATCGTCTTCGGCGCCGTCGAGGAGATCGACCGCAGCATCGACGAGTTCGAGCGCGAGATGGATCGAATCGGCAGCTCGCTCGAGAACGAGTACAGCAACTGACCGCCCCGCCAGCATCTCCACGGAGGAGCCGAACATGACCGGACCAGCAGAACGACGAGTACGAGCTTGACGAGGAATCGCCGGCCATTCTGAAGCCGAACCGGCCTGAACTCACGGCCATGACCGAGCCGAACGCGAGGCTGTGGTTCACGCCGACGGCACGAGGCGCCCTGAACCGCATCAACGACAGCGACGATCCCATGCTGCAAGCGCTCGTCGAGCAGGTGATCTTGCAGGCGTCCATCCGTCGCATCCTGGTGTGGGCGATGGTCTTGGTTCCGATCATTCTCGGCGCGATCGGTGTCGTGCTGGCGGTTTCGCTCGCCGACAGCGGTGCCGGCACGTTCGATCCTTACGACTGATCGTCACGGCCCCGGTGTCCCTCCTTCGGGCGCCGGGGCCCACTCCGACGGTGGTACCAACCACCGCCACAACCTGCGGAAGGTAGGAACCATGGCGACGACGCCAGACGACCGGCAGATTTTCCACTGCCCACCTGCAACGGCGCCTGCGTCGTGCAAGTGGAGCGCGCGGGTGGCACCGAAACCGTAGACTGCGCGATGTGCGACGGTAGCGGCCAGATCGTGGGAGGTCCCGCGTGAACGACGATGACGAACTCGACGTGCTGTGCGTCGCCTGCGACAGCGAGGGGCGTGTGCCGCAGGCGACGGCAGCGGTCCTCGGCGGAGTGGCGCAGACCGTGATCTGGGGGCGGGGGTGTCGCTGGTGCAAGGGCACCGGACGCCGCGCTGGCCTGCACCCACCGGTCTGAACCGACGAGAACGGCCCCCGGGCACCGTCGTGCGGTGCCCGGGGGCCTTCTGCTGCGCTCAGCCGGTCTTGAGTAGCCCCATCCGCGAGGCCAGTCCGCGCGCTTCCCTCGCGACTGCCTGTCGCCGGGCCCGCTCGATCATCGTGGACACGATCTCCCGCACGAAGGCGTTGCTGCGAGTCCTCACGGGGCCGATCTTCTCGGCCTGGGCCAGCAGCGCAATGACCTCTTCGTCGGGCCGTCGCAGCCCCCACAGAGCGCGGGCGTAGTCGATGAAGTAGGTGCTCCTCCTGGAGTTGATCTCCAGGTCGGTGGGGTGGATCGACTCCGCGAGCGTGGCGGCCGCCGCGTAGTCGCCTCGCTCCAGCGCCGACGCCATGCGCCACAGGACGACGTTGGCCGGAGTGAACAACAGGTGGTGGCGGTTGCCGTTCTCC
>JACYYK010006294.1_pt1 | contig 38806 bp, 58 predicted proteins | sample 8236871 | NCBI WGS metagenome assembly JACYYK01 (sample SAMN14103087, study PRJNA606662) | landfill metagenome | isolation source: landfill solid waste inoculated with endophyte fungus Paravalsa indica | place: India:New Delhi, Okhla landfill site | collected 2017-11-05 | reverse complement strand
AAAGTATCGGCTCGGCGCCGGTCCTGCAGCTCTCGCCACAATCGCAATGCCTCTGCCTTACTGAATCGCTTTGAGGCAGACGCGGGCTCTCTGCCTATAAGACCCGCATCCATACCTCGTTTTACTTCTAACAATCTCGACTGATCCGTGTCACTATTCTTCATTGCCAAAATCCGAACCCACGCATCATCAATCGTTTCATTTGCTGCTGACTTACGTTTAGCTGCCGACTTTACACGCTCGCTTGCCGTTTCATATGTGCTCGTCCGTAAATTTAATCGCAAGTTCATTCAATCGCCTCCGTTACCAGGTCGCCATTATCGCGAATATGGTCAAGGAAACAATTATCATCGCAATACCATTCTTCAGAAATACGGTCGTGTGCATAGTCACAATTCGCGTATAAATCTCCGTCACAGCAAGCGCACTTACCGATGACAGAATGTTCCGGCGGAGTTGTTTTCCAAGTATCGTAATTCATTCGCTTCACTCCGTTTTAAACTCAATTGATGCGATATTCGTAATAATTAAATGTACTGGCTGTGTAAGAGTAATAGTTAATGGTTGCTGCGATTGCTCTGCTACTTTGCGGTAAGGAACGAATTCATCGTCATTTATATCACGTTCTCTTTTGTCACCTTCATCATCAATAATCCGAAAGTCATCATAATTATCAACGGCTACAACTTCGTAGAAACCTCCGTATTCAATGTCATCAGAATAAGACTCGTTAGCTTGAACGATGTCTCCTCTTTTAATAGGGTACTCAGCTTTTTCGTAAATACCTCCGTTATATTCAATTCGTCCATCCGTTAATTTAGCTACGTTTAATTTCGCCATTATTAAACCGCCTCCTTATTTATCTCACTTAACTCAATCCATCGTTTCTTTGCCGTCTGCTCCGTCGACCAATACTCTGACAATCCGGTACACTCGAACATAAACGCTCTGTCCTTATCCACACCGATGATATAGTCTACCTCTTCTGGAGTGTAAGGCTTGCCGTTTCCTTTCTTCGCAATGACAACTAACGCGTTATCACGATCAGCACGGATACGGAGCGTTTTAACTTGAATGCGGTAGGAGTTACCGTTAGATGGGTCTCGAGCCAACAAATCATAGACTTCAGGTACTAGAGGCTTTGCAACCTCGTACCCTAGTCCTTCCATCAGTAATTTAGCCGCGGTTAGTTCGGATATTGCACCTATTACTTGCGTTTCGTGCGCCATTAAATCCTCCCCTTCCTTAAAATTGATCCGTTAAATCTTCGACTTCACCGATACCTGCGTCTGCTGCCAGCCCAATAAGACTTAAATCAAATCCGGCTTTAACTAGCGACTCAATTTGCTCTTTTTCATTTGCGAGATAAGGCGCGGAAAAGAATTGCGTCAGATCAATTTCCTTCGGTGCCTTTTCGAAGTTGGCACGCTGCTCTGGCGTAATATCTTCGTCCATATCGATAATCGGAGATAAACTTACAACTGTTCCGGTGCTCTCGCCACTCTTTGTTAATTCAAACGCCATCTTATCGATCTTCTTCGCATATTTCTCAATTGTATTTTTAACAGACGCGTGTTGTTTTGCGCTTAAATCAACTGCGATCACTTCGCCGGCAGTTAGGTCAAAGAACGCCATTGCATAACGAGATTTTGGTTTATATTTCTGCGCTTCCTGCGAATACTCATCCGTCCAATCTTTCGATAAATCTTTGTAATAACGGAACGCCTTATCCCACGGCGTTAAGTTGTCAACCGGAAATCCTTTCGCTGTTTTCTTCGATGGATTCTCCGCGACAAATGAATCTACTTGATTAAAGATTCCGTAAGAGTAGAACTGAAAATAGTCTTTCAAACCGATAACTTTTACGGTATAAGTAGTACCGGACTTTAATGAAGAAAACTTTGCATTGTTCTTACCGTTTCCTCCTTCCACGTTAAGTGCTGCGTCAGCTTCCTCGCCGATTAAAAATTGAGTATTAACGTTTGTCATTTGACCGACTCCTTTTGGCTCTCGCCGTAATATTCGAACACCGGATTAATCCCGCGCCCGCTAGCGCCTTCGAACTTACTATCCTACCTACGTTTCAACGTGAACAGGCGACTGAGATAACCCCAGTCCTTCGGCTCGAAAGCGTTAGCCGACGCAGATACGTCTCTCACCTCGTATCTAGCATCGAAAATCTACCTGAAATCTACTTTACGGATGATGCTGGCCATGCGCCAGTCACAAATCACGAGTATCTGCAATCGAAACCCCGACGCATTTGAAACGCCCTGGCGACACCTTTACTTAACGACTACCCTTCGTGATCTCTGATTGGCGCAGGCGATTACTCGCCCGCAAGGTATGTTTCTGCTTCCGTCTCTATACTTAAAAACGATTCGGTCATTTCCTCCATGCTGCGCTTTATATCGTCTATTTGCGTCTTGATAGCGTTAATCTTTACAGTGATAGACTTTTTCGCTCTTGGTGACCGTGCTTTTAATTGACTTAATTGGAGTTGCGCGAGTTCAACATTTAACTCTGCTACTTGTATTTCAGAAGCGCGGTACTGACTATTATATTCACGTTGAGCTTTACGTAACTGGCGCTCAACCAACTTCTTTATGTCATCTATGAATGCGGTCGGTATCGGTTTAGGCAATTCCTGCCCTCGGTACACAGTAATTATCGTACCATCTTCTCCAACGACTAGATGTGTACGCGTTTTAAAGTGACAATACACTTTTGTTACTCCGTATCTACTACCGGTTTCTCCTTGATATGCTGCGGATTGCATTAGTTGTATTAAATGATTAGCTGCGCTAAATTTCGGAACTCCTAATCGTTCAACTGCGCGTTTTATCGCGTGGTCGCTGACTGTATAAGGCTTCACAAGGGATTCCACCTCCTATACGTTCTTTATAAAGGAACTAATTGTAAGCGCATTGTTTACAAAACTGTCGCGATTGGTTATAATACTACTGAGATACTTATACACCTAATCAAAAGTTAGATATCGGTGTAAATATTTCAGAAAGAAGGACGTAATGCCTAAACGTCTTTCTTTAAAAGTCAGCATACCAAATAAGCGTCTATATCTCCGAATTCCACTTCGTTATATTTTCGTGACAATTTGTGAAGCTGGCGAGTAACTTTTGAGTGGTGGACTCCTAATTTTCTACCAATTGCCGTTGGTTTATGAAGTCCGTCAATTAAATACTCATTAACGATTGCCGTCGTTAACGGGTCGCAATTCTCGGTTAGGACGTTGATAAGTTGCCGCTTGTCCGCGTCCGTTTTTATTTCTTCTAATTTATAGTCATCCGAAATTACTAATCTTGATAGAACTCCTGATCCATCATCGAAATCCTCCCACTTCCTTTTGGTTCGTATTTTCCTCAACAACGAACGATAATCGTTACTTAATACGGTATTAAACAATTTTGAAAATTCCCCGAAACCATCTTTGTTCATTTTCTTCAAAACTTTTAAAATAGCATCATCAAACATTTCTAAAATATCGTGTGATTCCGCTAGATATACAGTGTCAATCCAGTATTTTAACCTCAACCCCAATTCGTCTGATAATGTTTTGTATAGAGTTGAAAAAACTACTTCATCTCCATTCTTAATATACCTATTTGCTAGATTGTTGATATAAAGTTGTGTTTCGCTATCCAAGTTTATCACCCTTTCATTAATATAGACGCGCTTAATTTGTTTTCGCGCATTTTTTCAATTATTTTTTGTGCATTTTTAATGCAATTATGTGATAATGAACAAAGTAAAAAATACCTATGTTTATGTGATTACTTTTACAGTATACCCGCCTTATTACCCTATTACAAGGTATTATTACAAAATTATTACTATCTTTATAAAATATTTTTACGGGAGCGTTTAAGCTATGAATTCAAAGTACATTGGAAAAGTAATTGCGAGGCTTCGAGAGAAGCATAAGTTGTCCACTACCCAGCTCGCCAGAAAGTCGGGCGTTTCTCAAAGTTCTATATCGCAATATGAAAATGGTAATAGGAATCCATCCGATGAAAATATCGAAAAAATTGCATCTGCTCTACATACAACTGTTGAAGAACTAGTCAAACAAGCCGAATTACTTTCAAAGGAAAATCCACACTTACTAGATGAGACAGAATTAACTAACGAAAAAAGACGAGCAATAGAGAGAATATATCGTTTTAGTGATTCGGTAATTCAAGTAAATAATGACATACTGATATCTGTTAACATACGAGTACATGACCTGGCAAACATAGTCGAGTACAACAGTCGCCACAGTTCCGCTGTTCGATCAAGAGGCTTCATGAGTTTTGAAAAGGACACTACATCACTTATCGCACATTTAACGGAAAAAGTAGTAAATGATTTCATCAACGAAAATTCTGAGGAAATACTGTATAGGTTTGAACATGAGTTAAAGCAATTAAACATGGACGTATACACGATGCTCGAAGAAATTCGCAAAAGAAACATGGGCAATAATTAAATAATTTAATATCGCGCTTTCCGGAGGTACAAATGGACGTTACGGTCATATGTAAATTACGCGACCGACGAAAAGCGCAAGGTTTATCGCAAGCCGAACTCGGACGAAGAATCGGCATGGACGGCAGCATAATCGGTAAGTATGAGCGTAATGAACGACTTATGACGATTGAGACTGCTGCGAGACTTGCGATAGCCTTAAACTGCACCATCGACGACTTATACTCGTATAAACAAAATCAATAAATATAGTCGGTCGCAGGCGGTCATCAGATCGTCTAAGCCGAAAAGGTACGAACGTACCTCGTTATTATATTACGTTAATTTTAATCTTACTGTAATTTATATCACACATTACTGAATTACTGACGAATTTTGTAATATTATTACCTCGCTGTAACGCATCATTTGTATCCTTAATATTATCCGGCTTCACTATCTTCTTTATCTTTACATAACCGCGCAGCTTGTCCTCCACTTGTTTCGTAAACTTTCCGCCAGCTTTATCATTATCGCCAGATATATAAAGTAAATTAATATTGGACCGTTTAATAATATCAGCCTGCTCATCGGTAAAATTTGCGCCACCTGTTGCAATTCCTTGGATGCCGACCGTATCCCAACTCAGCGCATCGATTTCGGCTTCCTCCAGCACGGCAACAGAATCCTTGACGCGCTCTATCCCGTACACAAGCGAACGAATAGGAACGGCACCTTTTTCATACCAAAAGACTTTTCCACGCGTCTGACGATACTTTACGTTACATAAACGACCATTGGCGTCAAACCAGGGAATAACCACTGCTCGACTATTAGGGTCGTACTTTACTCTTGCTGAACGTTGAGCATCCTCACTAATTCCGCGTGACAACAAATATTCGTAATTATCTTCATACTTTGCAAGGAGGGCCGACGATAAAAACTTCGGTTGTGATTTAGGAGTTAACATGGGTAATCGCAATTTGATCTTATCAGATTCATACATACGTCCATATTCCGATAAAAAATAATCTTCTGTTTCCTCTGATGTCTCATTCCGTAGAAATGAAAATAATTTAATAAGCCCGCCTTTTGCCCATCCCTCGTCATAATATCCGGAGTCACCCCAACATCCTGCATTTTCTCCGGTAAGATGCACATAAAAGCTTGGGGTATGATCGGATCTGAATGGCGATGCCGCAATTAACTTACTGCTTGTCCATCGCGGTCTCGTCCAGTTAAACCTTTCTAGCTCCGTTTGAATGTCTACATCTAATGACTGACCGCGTATTTTAACGATTGGCATTCATATTGCCTCCTGTATGTTTTAATTATATACCGCTTATGAAAATCTTGCTGACGGTTTCAGATTAATTTTAACGGTATTTTAAGTGAAAACACGCATTAAAATTAATGTTCACGGCGTTTCCCAAAGATGATCGCGCCTGCGCACCAACACCATGTAAACCGCCGATCGTCTTATAGCCAGCTAATACTTCATCTACTGAATTATCTACAATTTCATATACTAGGTGTTGTGATTTTCCTGTACCGTAAACTCCATTAATCGCTCATCCGTTACCACCTACATCAAAACGTAAATTGACTAGCAGCCGACACGCCACTTTCCGGCTGCTTAACGATGCCCACCTGAGGAATATAGATGATTTCTGCGGACAGCCCTTCGCCACCATCACGCCCTTTATTTAATCCGATGAGCCCTCGTCCTTGCTCGTTGTCTGTATCGACCGCGATTAATAAGGAAGCATCCTCTAGTAAAGCTTTTGTCTTTTTAACGTCGGCACGGTCTGGCAATTTTAATTCGCGGTTGCCGTCGTCGTCTTTATCCTCGCGTCCTTCCTCCGCCTGCGTAATCGCAAATATAACTGTGCGGGTCCGTCCGGCAAGGGGTCTCAATTTCATTGAGGTATTGGCAGCATCACCGCCGGCCGTTTTGGAACTATTAGTTTCATAGTCTAGATAATAGAACGGATCAATTACTACAACGTCCGCCTTTGTCTGTACTATGTCCGATTCTAAAGCTCGTAAATTTCGAGAATTAAAGTCATCGTCGTCGACAGCCCGAACCGTAATATTCCCTGGAATAAAGTCGTTNNGATGAACGCACGGAAGGCTATATCAAATTCATCGGATAGTTTACCCATGCGTATTTCTCCCGAATCAAATCCGGCGGTCATATCAATGCCTTCGACTTGGGTCGTCATCAACCCACGACGCGCTGATAGGCTTGTATATATACGCACCATAACCTCGAACCATCCCATCTCCATCGCCCAAATTAGTACATTAGCGCCCTGACAAGCTGCTTCGATTGCTTCCTCCAGAGTAATAACGGATTTACCGCGACCACTCTTCCCATAAATAGTGTAAACGTTACTGGAAACATATCCGCCGATGCGCTCGTTAATGAACTGAAACTTCGACTTCCATATCCGGAACGACTCTCCTGCTTTGCGCCGATCATATTCATCAAGGAACTTGTCGCCATCATTTTTTATATCTGTTCCTATTTTATTACGAACACTCGTTCTAAGTTTAATACTTTCTAACCTGTTTTGCAACTTTTCAATAAACTCCGGCATATTTTTCTCGCCGACTTCCGAAAACATCCTTTCAAGATCGCCTTCATTGATAAACTTCGCAAACTCTACCTGCGCCGAATGTTCCTTAATCTGTCTCGTTAAATACTCATAAGAATCCGATACCATCGGCGTATAATCAAACGCATGGCATTCTGCTGTTACGGTAGCGTAGGAAGGCGCTTGCCCCCCATTAGCTTCCGCATATTCGTTAATAAATCGCAGAACTTGGCGTTCTCCTTCCGTCACTAGATCGGACTCTGTTATATTGTACCGCGCTAGTGCTGCAATGTTATTTTCGTCAATAATCTTCGAGAATAATAGATTTGCGTGGTTCAATCGGTTTCACCCCTTTGTTTATTATATCACTCTGCATTAAGCTCATATAGTGTGTCCTTTATGGAATAAATTTACTGCCATCTTTTCGCTTGCCCTAAATGTACAACGTTGTTTTTACTCTCGCAAGTGGCCTAAAATTGGCTTACTGCCCTCTTTCTTCGAAATGCGTGGCAGTTTAATCATTGTTTTCTTGTTTTGCTATTTCTAATTTCATTGGTTGGTCCTTTGCCCATTCTTCAGGCGCTTTCTTATAATTCGGTTCTCTTTCTTCTGCGATTGAAAGCATAAATTCCATGCCGTTATACATCCCGTACATGTATTCGTCATAATTCCAATTACCATCGTAACCTTGTATTTTTAATACTTCTCTCATCGTTGCAATCATTTCTTCTTTGCTCATTTTCACAATCTCCTTTGCCGCACTTTTTATGTCTTACGTAATCGAAACAGTATTAATAAATGTCTTAATATCTCTTAACTTTGCTCTTAATTTAATGTTCTCAGCATCCATTTTTTGAAGTGTGTTTATTGCCATTTCTACTACTTCTCGTACTGCTTCATCTTCATGGTCACTAATTCCCCAAAGTTCTGAATATGTTTTATCGATGCTCATTTCTTCAACTCCTCTACCTCACTCTTTAAAGTCACCCATGAAAGTCTAAAATCTTTATTCTTGCTCCGCATTCACACTTATTGACATGTTTAGTGATTTTAACGTCTTTTCCGCAATGTGAGCATTTCAAAATCCATTCGCCTTTCTTTTTCAAATTAAACACTCCCTTACTGCACAATTTGGGTCGCTTGCGCTATTTTTAGACTGAAAAATATCGTTAATCATCGAACTGCGTGTTAAATTAAAGTCAATAAACGTGTAATGTCCGCTGGTTTATGTCCATCCCATTCAGGTGCAGTAGGTAACTCTTTTACATTAAAATAGTCCCAGTTGTCTAAGTGATAATGGTAAGTATAATCTCCATCACCTGTTGAAACTCCAACAATAAAGTAGTTATCATACATTGTTCCATCGTGATGAAGTTTAGATTTCCAAGCGATTTCTTCATTTTGGTTACAGATAACAGAAAAGAGAATCATTCGGTGATGATACAACTCATTGAAAGTATGATATCCGTCACTTAATTCACCCAAGTCAAAATCTTCTTTAGCATCCTTGTATCGTTCACCATATAAACGCTCTAACTCTTTTTCATAAACTTCAACTTTCTTTTCTAACCGTTCGTTTCTTTGCTGTGTTATGTCTATTTGCTCAATAGCTGTATCAGAAATTCGTTTATTTCTTTGTTCTAATACGTGAACACGCTGTTCCAGCTTTCTGTTATCATCAACTAAATTATTAATTGTATTAATAGCCATAGCAACAACCTCAACAACTTCTGAGTCTGCACTTGTATTCTTTAAATGCCATAATTCAGATAAAGTTTTATCAACTCTCATTTTTCCACTCCTTTACCACGCTTTTTCTGTCAATAGCACGTTAAAAATTATTTTTCAACTGTTAATTCTTTCAACATGTCTTCAATCATTTTTATCTTTTCCGCGTAACTTTCGTCCCCAGTTCGCGCATACATGCGTTTATTCCATTCGTAAATATCAAGCAGATTGTCGATTTTTTCGATTTTATTCACTTGCCTAACCGAGTAATACATGGGTCCATACAAGTCTGCTTGCAACCAGTTCTCGTTATACCACATCGGCGAGCCTTCGAGCTGATAGACATACTCATCAATTTCCGGAAGATAAACGATTGAATGAATTACACGTATTTCCGGAGGCTCGTCCGGCGGATCAATAAGATTTGGATTAATTATTAGAACGCGTTCTCCGACCTCGAACAATGGGCCGTCATCCTCTGCGAATATCTCGTAAGTAAACTCAGCTGGCTTGCGCTTAAAAAGTTGTGATATCTTGCGAAAAATACTCATTCCGTACCTCCTCTTTGTATGACGCTTGATACCATTTTCCGTTATCTAATGCGTTCTCAAAGTCTTCCAATGTCTCAATCCGGTTGGTATACTGAATGACTCGCGTAGGTGGTCCAGGGAATTTATCGCACGGAAACTCAAATATATGATGTGAGCCTTTGAACGCAATATATTCGCATCCATTGGCGCCATACCAAAACGCGTTTAATGTTTCAGACCATTCCGCCATTATCGCCTCATCCCCCTTTTTGACTCTCCTTTGAACGCGAGTACTCCGCACTGATCGCGCATCCTATCGTATAGCCTTGCGTCAAATACTTGAGCCATTTCTTCTATCGGTAAGTTCGACGTATACACCGTCGGAAGCCCGTTAGACACGCGATAATTAATAATAGCATGTAAGTATGCCCGAAATGCTTCTGTCGCTGTACGGACCCCAATATCGTCCAAAACCGCAAAAGGTACCGCCTGCACCCGCTGAATGGTCGACTTAATTTTAGCGATGCCTTCCTCATCATTCGTCATAGTTGCGAGGTTATAGTCCGTCTGGAACTCGTTACAATCTAAAAAATACGCTGGCATCTGCGGCGCTTGCCTATTGCGCCGTAAATGTCCGAGATAACTTTCGATTATAAACGTATTTAATATCGCCGCAGCAGTCGTTGTCTTCCCCGTGCCTGGCGACTCGCTAAAGAGGTAAATTGACTTAATTTGTTCGCCACCCTCGTCAAACTGCCTTGTAAACGTTTTTGTATACGCGTCAATATTTTTATACACTTGTGGCTGACTAATCCGTGCAGGCGAATTACCTACGGTAACTAACCGATAATCCTCCGGAACATTCGCTAGTCCTGCGCGGCCGGCCTTTCCTGACATTCCGTGCATTGCGATAAAATGCTCACATTGATTCGTACATGTTGTTTCTTTGCCGGCCATGGTGCATTTATCGGCAAGTAAGCATCTTTTTTCGTTCGTCAACAGCGTTCACCTCCTTAATATCTGACGATAATTACTTTTAACCCGTGTTGCTTTGCTAAATCAATCATATGCATTGTTCCGCGGCTTTTTCCGTCCCAAAAGGCTAGGAGAGCGTCCGCAGACTGTGCCATTTCTTTATTACGAATATACCCTGCTGACTTCCCGTATTTCTCCCAGTCTGCCGGATGACTGTCGATACTATATCCCCTTTCAATTGCGTATTTTTCGCCAAGCTTATCCGCACCTCGCGCAGCTCCTGAGACAATCGTAATATCTTTACCTGCTTGATTAACTAGTTCGTAATCCAGCTTGCGTCTTAACAAATCGTAATTATCAAACGTCCTGCTTCCAGCGACTATTACCCTAAACATTTACTGTCACCTTCACGGCTGTCGTCGATAATTCTTCCGATGTCAGTTGCGTAAATCCAGTCGCTTTTATCTTCTTCGTAGGGATAACTATTGCTAAATGCGTCATAACTACTAAGTGTAAAACGTCTTTTTTCCGAGTAGTAACCTTGTTCTCTCCCTCCTGAAACAACATCGCCTACGCGTACTTCCGTCGGCTGTGGCGCGTTCAAGTATTCGTCAGGTATTTCTAATCCTAGCGCACGTCTTAATGCGATTGCCTTACCGATATGGACGTTGAAGCAGTCAGTTGGATCGCATTTGGCGATTCCTCGCTCAAATACTCTTCTACTTACTCGGCTAACTAAAAGAGCTGCTACTGTACGTTTTTCTTTATTTATAAAGAACTTAACATGTTTAGCGTAATCATCTCGCGCAATAATTTTTAACTTAATTAGATCGCACTTTGCCTTCTCGATAATTTCATCCCGAATTTGTCGCGGTGACTTTTGCGCTGGAATTATCGTCTCCCCTGCGTGTATTGTCGCCTTCATTTCAACGCCGGCAATCTTCGCCAATGTCCGAAAGTCCACGTTATTCTCCAACGGCCCAGCCTCGCAAGTGTATCCGCACGATACTAACTGTTCTACGATTTCTTTTAACGATTTCATTTCGTTCGCCTCCGTTTTAATTTCGTTTATTACTTCGCAATCACACTTATTGACGAGCCCTCTACCTCCATATTCATCCCACTCATCTGTTCTATACTTTTCGGACATGCTAGGATGCTCAACTACATCAAAAACTTCGCCAATCTTATCCGCATACCAATACGTAGGCTTACTCGCTTTTGTAATCCGAATTTTCATCGAAATTCCTCCTCGTTTTTAATTAAAGCCAATCCGATAAATCTTCCGTCATCTCTTCTGTAACCTTTGCTATTAACTTGCGTCGACGATCCGCCAACACTATCGGCAATAATCTCGACCTCATATACGAATACATAAATCCGAAATTTAGTCCTGGATAATCACGCGTTGGCCGGTAATCATCAAAGCACGCGTCAATAAATTTCTTTACTACTTCGTTCCCATGCTCCTCGATCATTAGTTTGATCCATCGTCCCTCTATCGCAAAATTTCGTGCTGTATAGGCGATACCGTAGCGTTCCATATGTTTGTCCGATAAGTATGCGCGAAATGTCGTGATGGCCCAATCATCGATAGAACGGCTGCGCCAGTCTTTTGCCGGTGGTAATTTCGTTTTAGTCATTCCTCATCATCCTCCTCGTAGTAATAATCAATGTAAGCATAATCGTCAAGTTCATCCCACTCATTCACCTCCATCTCTACCTTATCTTGACAACTAGCACAAAGTTGATTACTTATAGATGTTTCTGGCCTATACCACTCGAAACACTCTTCGCAAAACAATAGTCCAAGTGACTTTCGTTCCTCCTCTACTATTTTTTGACACTTACGCTCAATATCGATAACAGCAGAAACATAGTCTGCTTTGTCCATTGGCTCATCACAATCCCACTGCTCGATAGTATTACCGAGGTCAAAAACTATTCCTCTATAAAACTCTAATTCACTCATAAGCTTCGGAATATCTTCGCGAGCATGTGCGATAAATTCCGCGTCATCTTCCTTTTCACACTCTGCTACAACATCCCCATCCCACTCGTATAAATCTCCGGTTATATTAGTCAACACATATATTCCTTCCGAATGGTACCAGTAGTTATCGGTAGCCTTTTCCGCACGATTCCGAATCGCATCTAATTCCTTACTTGTTAATCTTTTCATTCCTGTGCGCCTCCTCTTTTACCTCAATGAGTTTCCCATCTTCTAAAACAGCTTGATATGTTCGACTATAATCGTTACCGTAATATTCATTAACGGTAACCTTCTCGGCATTATCGCTACTACGTTTATCCACACTGTTTTCCTCCTCTATATTTATTAACAACCGGAAATATCTCCGAAATTCGTCCACTTAAATAATAAAAAGCAATTCATTCAGCAAAGTACTCCTCCTAATAAATACATTGGCTAAGTAAGTTAAATAAGCAACCTTCTCGCTTAAAATTTACGGCAAATTAGCCGTTTTATCTTGTACCCTTACAATTAATCTACTTAGACAATACCGCGCTGATTTCACGCTGAATTACCTTTATTTCGCTGAGTAATTCGCTAATAGATTCCGCATTGCTTTCTCGTATACCTTGCTCCGCGATATAGTTCAATGCCTTCTCAAGAGTCCGGCAATACGCTACCTCCCGCCATACTTCACGCGGAGTAGGGTCAGCTCCCTTTGCCTCTAACTTCGCCCAGTTCGGTGATTTCGTTGGGTCGACGATGTGCTTACGATTGACTATTACATTAAGCGCGTCAGATGTTAGTTTATACTCGTTATTTACTTCGATATTTAGCGCCATCTAGTTCACGTTCCTTTCCATAACTATTCGATAAATTTCTTTCCTAAATAGCGTATTAATAAGTAGAGAGCACCTGTAAATATTATTATTGTTACTACATTTTCCCATAAGAACACCGGATCACCTCTCTACCCTGCTTCGCTTTCATTATCCGTAGAATTATACGTCGCAGTGAACGTTGGCAACGGAAACTGTTTGCCGACAGCTTCGCGCCATATTTCGATTGAGTGGCGCTGATCCGCCTTTACTTCGTCCACTGTGCGTGGATTAGCGAAACACCAATAATAGAAGTCGCGGTATTCCTGCGTTGTTAGACCGTTGACTACCGCCAAGTAATCTACAAGTCTATCGAAGTTTTCTTGCGACAGTTCGAAACGTTGCCTATTCGCCTCGAACCATTCGAACATATTAGAATTTCCTTTCGACTGATTAAATCCGTTCGCCATCGGATAACAGTTTCCAAAAGTAGTTCCGCCATGTCCAATAGAAATAGGAATTGCGTGTTCTTTTTCTAAGCTACCTGAGTTCTTACTTAAAGCGCATATGCCGTTAAAGTATGTTAGAGTTTTTGTATACTCTACGTTAGTTAGGTTGCTTGGCAAAGAAGAATTGCGCGCACGTCGTCGGTGTTCGTATAACCTAAATCTTTGTTTATTATGTCTGTAGTATTTATGCATATATTCTGGGTTAGCATCTCGCCATTTAGCTAAAATTTTTACCGTCTTTTCCCGATTAGTATTTCTATACAAACGATGCCTTTCTGCTACTTTTGCACGGTTTTCACGTCTGTACTTGGCGTCATACTGAAGTCTCTTTTCGCGGTTATTTTTATAATATTCCGCTCGTTCTTCTCGGTGTTCTTCGTAGTAATCACGAGCATATTCCAGCACCTTATCGTGATTTACTTCCCGGTAATTGCGGAAGTATTCTGTCGAACAAGGATTCTTACACATTGCTCTCCTACCGCCTAAGCTGCCTTTTTTGTGACTGAAATCGTCTAATGTTTTCCACTCGCCACACATCGTACATTCTTTCCCGACAACCATCACGCCATCAATCTCGCGTTCTTCCAGTCGTACTCGTTTGCGTGGCTTACGATGTTCCTGCGTCAGTGCGACGCCTTGCTTACTCATTTGTTCGTGCTCCTTTCTACTATTACCGCGGCAGTATTTGATATCGCGTATATTCTTTTTAATAAGAGACGACGCGAATGCTAATGAGCGTAATCTTTTAGTTTAGTTATACTGAGTTTAGTTAAATGAGTATAGTTCGTCTTCAAACTGTGAAGAGTCCCCCTTGCTTAAATTTAACCCCTCCCCTTCAAATTGCGTTAAATGTACTTGGGGGATCAAGTATTATATATAGATTTGACGTCTGACTGCCGTCTTCCCTAACTCGCCCTTTTATTTCTATAACCCCAACTTCGTGAAGTTTTTTTAACGCCGATCTTACCGTATTTTCGGAACAGTAACATTTCTTAGCTAAGGTGCTGACGGAAGGATGCGAGTCTTTAGAATCATTATCCGCGTACATACATAACATCGTATAGACTAATTTCTGAATGGGTTTGTCTAGTTGCGTTTCATCATCGAGTACAGATTTCGTTACTTGCGCAAACTTACGCGTTCTGAAATCAACGACCGTTCTATCTGCCAATGTGGAACCTCCTTTCGTAAATTGAAGTCGCCACTTCAAAATAGCGCCTTTCACTAACATAGACGCAACCGAATTATTTTCGCGCACTTTTTTGCAAAAAAATAATAACCGACCCTCGTAAATTGAGAGCCGGCACACATTCCTTATAAATATTTCCGCAGATTTTCTGCAACTTCTTCCTTATCCAAATGTAAATATTTCGTTGTTACTCCAAGATCACTATGACCGAGCGCTTTTGATATTTCCGGCACAGTAGCGCCCTTGTCCAATAATGTTTTCGCGAACCCTCTGCGCAATGCATGCGGATTAATATTCTTGAGCCCATACTGCTTGGCGTACTTATTCAAACGTTTCTGAATGTTATTATGCGACGGGCTATTCGAAATAACATCACCAAACATCGTAATAAATACAAGGCTATTATCCTTTCCGTGTTCGCGACGTATAGCGTCATTTTGTCGCATAAGTACAGACAGCATTTTGTGCAGCTTGTCGTCAATCGGAAGAAGTAAACTGTCGTGATTCTTCATGATCGAGCCGTCCAGCCGTAACAGTTTCTCAACCAAGTCTACGTGCTTGTTTTCTAGATTCACGATCGTGTTGATCCGGATACCTGTCTTAAACATGAGCAATGCCGCCGTAGCATCGCGCAATTGAACGAAGTCGCCCAGGTCTAGCACGGACATCAATACTTTTATATCTCGCTCGCTAGCTCCCTCTTTGACCTTGCTGTCGACCTTCACAGTGACGGAACCCCAAAACTTAGTAGGTAGCCAGCCGTTATTAAAACACCGGCTCAGAAACGCTTTTAGACACTTTAAACGCGTTAGTTTTGTCTGATTACTTACGCGCATCTCTGCCAGCCAATCGTAAATAGATTCCGTGGTAATTTCATCGAGGTATGTAATGTTCATTGTCTCCGCGAAATAATTTACGTAATAACTGTAGTCGCTGATCGTCCTTTGACGGTTTCCTGATATAACCATTTGGCGCGTAATAGTATCGAGTGCTTGTTCGACAGTCCACCGGTCATGGTTCGAATGGGATTCGGTGACCGACGGCTTAATACCTGAGGGCTCGCTAAGAATATCCGAGAGATCCTCCGAAATCGTCAACGACTTTTTCTTCTTGGTCAACGCAAAAACAACCTCCTATAACGCGAATGAGTTTTTCGGGCGGTTTCGGCTGTTGACCGTTACACTGACCGTTTCATTCGTCGTCATAAAAGGTTGATTTGACGGGCTTTAACGCCATTTTTCGTACGTCCCAGGAGAGATTCGAACTCCCGACCGACGTAAACTTACGAAATCGTCAAACCGTTGATATGACGGCTTTTGAAACGGACACTCCACCGGTCATTCTCCGAACTTCCGACCGTTTGGCGTTACGCGCCTATTATATCACGTTATTATATAGAAGAAAAGTGTTTATGAGTTGTAATATTCGTCCAGTAAATCTTGTAAAGCAAATCGATTTTTACGACGTAAAACTACGTGGGTTGCTTGCTGCCAACTAACAAAAAGATAGTTCGTAAGTTTGCCGTTGATTTGACCGCGTTTTGCTTTTAGTAGTGACGCGTTCCATGCTTCGATGAATGGCTCCGGATCATCCTCGATTAGCACAGCTTTATCAACGCTTGCTTTTGCACGAATTAATACTCCGTAGTATTTATAAATATCCTCTGCATTAAAGTATCTTGCCATTTCATCGTAAATTACGCTAGGTATCGCGCCTTTTAATGCATTAGCAGGAATTACAGTATCTGATAAGTGCTTTTTAAAATGATTAATTAAATTCGATGGTTCTTTTTCGATTTTTGGCTCATCGGCCTTACTCTCCGTTAGCATTTCGTCACCTTGTCGAGTGGACAACGTCGACTGGTCATCGTTGGTATTAAGGTTACCCGCCGTAGATTCGACGGGCTGTAAAGGTAATATTTGAATAATATTTGCGCCTTTTCCTCCGGACACTTTGCGCGTTGTTGGAACCTTTTTAATGATGAATAACTCAGATAATTTATTGATGGCACGGCGAGCCGTCTTAACGGACTTACCGATTAGCTCCGCCAGTGTGTCCGCCTTTAAGTGGGATGCTCCTGCAAACTTGACGGAGTAACGAGCGATGGCTTTCAAAGCTGCGCGTTCTGTTTCGTTAAGTTCGTAGCCATTTCGCTTTATGTGCTCATATACTGCAGTATTGAGCTCTTGTGTAGTTGTAAACGTCTGATACTCCGCCAAATAATGCATACAACATTCCTCCTATATTAAACCACGCAATCTCATCTCACTTCGGATTGACAACGATTGGGGCTTTCCGTATTGATAACGTTCGATTATACGAATTGCTTCCAGCAGTGTCCTAGCAGGACGATAAGAAGGACAGTCCGTCAAGTTCTTACATTTACCGCTATTTAATTCTCTTGCTAACATATCGAGCTCATAATCGTAGTAAGGCATTATCGCGTTAATTACGTGATCCATATCCATTATGCTTCGCCTCCAATTTCGTCAATGATTGCGTTGACATAGTCTCGGACGTTTTTAGGTGCCAGGATGTATATCGCTATGATTGCGGTGATTGCTGCGAATAGATATCCGAATGTGAATAAGTATCCCATGGTATTCGCCTCCTATAAATTACGAAATTCATAACTATTTACGATTATCATAACTTACGAATAACGTAACTGTCAATTACGAATTGCGAAATTAGGGAAAATACTTTATAATTGAGTTACTAAGATTATGGGCGGTGATGTGATGCGGATGGAGTTGAGGTTAAAGGAGATACTTACCGAACGTGGTATGGAGCAAAAGGAACTGGCGGAGCTAACCGGACTAACTACGCGGACAGTAAGCGAGTTATGTAATAATAAATCGAAGCAATATCCGAAGGGCGCACTTGAAAAGATTATGACAGCGCTAGATATACGTGATATGAACGAACTTTTCATTATAAAATAACAAAAGCGCCCCAACCACGAAGGTCAGGGCGTTTATTTTATTCAATCCCACTCGTTTGGGAGTCTGCTGATATTATCAATGTCAAACTTTTCATCGTAAATAATCCGAAATCCAGGCCGTATTGGTTCTACAATTACATTTTCATCAAACGTTACGCCCAGCTCTTTTTCAACTTCTTCTATGGATTTGGTTGTGTCTACTCTTAGATTAACTAATTTACCTTTGTAAAATATTGCCGATGCATAATCAAACGCGCCGTTACCTATGTAGTGAATATAATCCGCATTTGCTCTTGATCCGTCTTTAAACATAAATAAGCCGTCTATGTATGTTTCTGATTCTGTATCACGCGCATACTTCTTATCAAAGTCTACGAATGTTATACTTGTTTTCCTTTCTTCGGCTGGCTTAGTCGTTGTCGATGTCTTACCCTCTTCAACTATGGCTGACTCTTTTTCATTCTGACTATCCACTGACGATGTCTGAGTCTCGTTACTATTTCCGCAGGCAACTAGCATTAAAGATGTCACACATAATACAGCCAATTTCTTTATAACCATATAGTCCACTCCGTCTAGTTTTCTCTAATTATACTACACTATGTATTACGAAGGACAGGCGAAAAGGTTTCGCCCGCCTTTCATTTTATTTTCCGTTAATATGTCCGTTATCAATGGCAACGTATAGCAGTCCGACAGCATCGCTGATGGAGAGTTCGCCTTTGTTGGCCTTATCCCGCCAATCTGCTGGCAAAGGTGGCTCCTTACTTTGAAGGCGCAAAAGAACACGTGACACAGAGTCCCTAATCGCCTGGTTGGACGGTTCGAACTTCTGAGACATTACGTCCTCCTCCTTTTCGGCTACTACAGCGTTAACCGCAGGAACTACCGGAGTCGGATCCGCAGTCAACTTCTTACCTGCAACGGCTTCGGCAATCGCCTTACAAATGGCGTCAAAGTTAGCGTTGTACTTCGCTACGTCTGCGGAGCTGTCTACGAAGCATACCTCGATAAGGATTGCCGTCTCGGACGTTTCTCGGGTGAAGAATAGGTTGTTCGACTTTGCTCCGCGATTGATTAGCCCGCCCGCTTCAGCGATTGCTTTCGATACGGATTCTGCTTTCGACTTTCCAGCAGCACTGCCGTTGTAGTGGAATACTTCCGTACCTCTCGGCGCATCAGTTCGGCTAATTGCGTTAAAGTGTACGCTGATGTCTAGATCCCGCGCCTTGCTGTTATGGAAGGCTTTAATCGCGTTAAGGTTTGTCGCTTGAGTAGTCGACGTGTTGTCGTGGAATACGTCTACACCTACGCCTAATTGGCGCAAGTATTCTGCTACCTTATCGACAACTCTACGTGCTTCGTTTACTTCGTCTATAAAGCCTGATGCTCCTCGAATCTTTAAGCCATGTCCACTTGAAATTACTATTTTCATATTACGGCCTCCTTTACTTTGATAGTCCGTTATCTTTTAATAATTCTTTTTGCTTGCGTCCCTTTTTCGTTAGGTAGTTATTTTTCCATGCAGCCCAAACCATGACTGCGCCGGAAACGACCGCAATAATATCGTTTATTAATTCGTCACTAATCGTCTGGTAACCTAGCAAGTTTAATACTGCGTTAATGACTGCGGCTAACAGTACGATAAAACGTGTAATACTTGCTTTGTCCATTCTTATCCCTCCTTATTGTAACATGTTGTAGAAGATTGCGATGGCTCCGCCGATAATACCTGTCGCTACCGCGGTAATAATGGCGCCCGTTATCGTGTGTCGTAGCCATCTTGTATCGTCTTTGATGGAGCGTATGTCTTCTTTAACGTCACGGATATTAGCTTCCGCAACGGCTAGTCGGATTTTTACTCCGTCCATGTCATCCTCTAGTTTTTCAACTCGTTTTTCCATCGACGCACCTCCGTTTATAATAAAAAGGATCCATTATGGACCCTTTTAAGAAACGATTAAATTCTGCTTATCTTCACTCACTAAAACCGAATCGATATCTGCTTTAAACTGTGGATATAACGTTGTCACCGCGACATACTCTAACTTTCCTTGTATGATTCTCATCGCTAAATATAACGCCATTTTACATTCCTCCCATAATTAGAAAGTCAAGCGCTTCCTGAGTTATGGTTAACTGCTCTTTTAGCGTTTTTACTTCTTCTGAAAGAGGCTTTTGATACACCGGTTCTTCTGTTGGCGCGTCAAGATTAGAATAACTAAACTCTATTGATTTTGTTTCTGTATTGACTCGATAACCGTTACATTCCGCAAAATCTTGAGCGTATTGGCCATAACTTAGTTCAATTACATCAAATGTTTCTCTGTTGCGTTCGGATAGTTCTGTGTATGCCGCGATATCTTGTTCGGCAGTGGTTTCTATTACTCCGCCCTCCATTTCGCCTTTTTCTATTATGATATTGCCAGTCGCTTTATCGTAGTAGATTTTTCTTCCTATCTGTTTCATAGCGGCCTCCTTATTCAAATGCGTACCATCTACAATTAGTTGACGGTAACCCTGCAATCATTTTAAACCCACCCTGCGAAATAGAGGCCGGTGCGGCTAACTGCAAGGTCATTGTCCCATTTCCGTTTGAAGTTGTAGTGCTGGCAGTTGTGTAAATAATTCTTCCCTGTCCTCCCCTAGAATAAATAGGCTCTGGGAATAGTACTGACAATCTAGATGACGTACCTGTTGCCCCAGTGTCCATACCAACGAACACGAGAATTATAGATGGCTGGAAGGATAATCCCGTAACTGTTATGCTGGCTAATAACGGTGAAGATGTTCCGTCTGCATAAACCCACGACTCTGTTGTAGAGGATGAAACAGCGTTTCCGCTCGCCCACTTCCTCTTTCCGCCAAACTCTCCGATTAAATCCGCCAATTGTTGAAATGTAGGCTCGGCAGGCACCGTTAAGTCATTATCCGCGTCAGTAATCGCAGTGCCTACCAATTCTTTTCCGTTACTGACATTTGTAAAAAGCTCATTCATCGCACCGACGATAGTTGCTTTATTCGTTGTTAATAAAGTATTTTTATCACCAATTCCATGAGCGGAACCGTCTGATTTGTGTGACGTAAGCGCATCGTTTACCGACTTAACAGATTTAGGCGTTGCAGCCTTTGCAATACTTGTACTAGATGTAGAATCTTCTAACATCACGATTCCTTTTACCGTCGTTGAAGCATCCGCAGGAGCTTGTACATTCAACTGGTCCGCAGGTACTTTGCCGTCAGCTCCGAGTGTGGCAAGTCCGTTTGCAACGCCTGATTTGCCGTCGACTGCGGTTGCAAGCGCGTTAATATCCCGCACGACATCAGCCGTCATGTTTCCGGTTATGGTCGGTAATCCTAATTTTTCAGTCGCCATTTTACCCCTCCTTTAAAATAAAAAAGGAGACTGTATTAGTCCCCTTTCATCCTCTGTTTCTTATTCAATTTTTACTTTTCTCTTACCTCACATTAGGGTCAAACTGTGTGTTAGTACATGGCATTAATAACTACCATAAAGCTAAACGACCTGTCAACTCGCTCTCCAACTTCAGATGCGTTTATTCGGGCATAACTGTATCTATAAATCTTTATATCAAAGTAAGTAGTTCCGAAATATGTTATGGTTGAATCTGTAATACCTGTCGTCGGATCGTTAGATGGTGTCACTAATACTGGAAAATAGTCTGCGGTAATACCACCAGATGTGACTATATTTGGATGGGCTAATGTGATTCGGTACGTACCTGTAGCTGTTTTTGCAACAGTGAAGTCCCCTGTTTTAAACCTTACCGTCCCATCCGAATTAATATATCCTGACAATATAGTTGGTTGACCGCCATTTCTAGTATCTTTGTCATCAGTGGCGTACACACCAAATCGGTCATTAAATGTATTCTTGGCAAAATTACAGAATACAAAATCTTTATCTGTTTCGTTTAATCCTGTTGAATCATAGATTCTATAATTTCCGCCAGTAAATCTAAAATTATCAATAAGATTAGAACTATCACCATAAATTAGGGTTTGTTTATTATAAAAATTTAGAAAATCACAATCATTTACTGATAATCCATAGACTTTTGCTCCAGTCGCTAAATGCATAATATACGGACTTCCTAAACCGTTTCCGTAACAGGAATTAAGTGACACAGCTCTTACTGTAGCGTTCGTCCCAAAGTTTATCATTGGACTATATAGATTCTTGTCTGCTTCGTATAGGCTATATTTCGGTTCGAGATAACATCCGTTAAAAGATACCGTTTTGATATCAGCAGTTATATCTTCACCTATAAGAACCTGACCTGTCGTGAAATCAGTTAATCTATGAGGAGAATTAGATTGGATAAGACAATCAGTAAAGTTAATATTGTGATTTCTACCTGTTATAACAATTCCCCAACTTGCATTTCTTGTAAACTGACAGCCAGTAACATAAATTTGGTCTGAAGTTATTTTAAAACCAATATTGTTACCGTAAAACATACATCTGTCAATGTATGAACCCCACGCTTGCCCTTGCCCTTGGTCTATTTGCGAACGGCTCAAATCAAGACCAACACCAAAGCCGGATATCGTACAATCAACCATCGTAAATTCTTTGACGTAGAATACGGTATTTCGCAAGTTAATAATGGTATTTGTTCCATTGCCTTGAAAATTGGTAGCATTACCATGAAAATGAATGTCCTCAAATTTGATTTTTTGTAACGCTAACGTTTCAGTAGCTATATCTCTAGAACCAGTAAAACCATATTCTGCATCTATGTGTAAGACTACACTTTCTCTTGAAGCCCCAACAAAACGAATAATAGGAGCAATGTCAAAGTAGGATGAGGGGTTCCTGTCTTCGGTTTGATTTAATTCAATATCGTAGTTTTTCTTTTGATATATATCAATTGGAACATCAATCAAATATTTTCCATTTGGAATATAAATAGTTCCACCTATACCGGTATTAAGATAATCAACCGCATCTTGAAACGCTTGTGAGGATGAAATCGCTCCTGTTGGGTCAGCATTAAACATTTCTACAACATTAACCCAATCTAATTTATGTCGCGTATTTTCGGCCAAAGACGCGGTAACAGATTCTAATTCTGTATCCACATAATCCTTGTCTGCCTTGCCTGTTGCAAGATTATTAATCTCTGTTTTATCTGCTTTATCATAAATCGCTTTATCTATTTTCATAAAGTTATCATTAAACTCAGTCCGCTTTACGAAGTCGGACGCAGCCCATTTGTGTAATTGCAGATTAGTTGTTTTTTCACTACTCATTCAACGATCACTCTCCGTTCGTTAGTATTTGCCCGTACGTCAATCCCGCGCTGCTTAATTCGTCATAAGTAGCGTATTGCGTCGCCAATGTATTGTAAGTAATATAAAGGTAATCAAATTTTAAATCCAAATGTGCCGGAATAATCTCGCGCAGCACTTTTTCAACATCCTCAATTTGCGTGGGCACGCCGTACGTACTGATAAACTTAATTATTATCGTATAGTTGGCGCTGTCCTCGATAACATCCACTTCTCCGCCTACATAGGATTCTGCTACGTTTTTTATCAGCGCTTTTGTTACAGTTCCGCACCCGCGAATCTTTGCTTTAATATTTGCGCGTCGTTGTTCTACTGCAACTGGATACCGCACCTCTAAATCCGTAAATGAAACGCCCTCGGCTTGTCCAAACGTTACTAGATTTTCCTCGATTGACTGGAATGTTGTTTTGTCATAGTTACCTGCGTTGGGGTCTCCGAGAAGCCTTTCCCACTTCGCAAGTCCCCACGTAGCAGTGTCGATGTAAAACTGATTTAACACATCTCTTGCGTCATTTTTTATTTGCTTAAAGGCGTCAGATTCAGTGTCGATAATCTCGCGTGCCTCTTTGATATCTTCGTAATATCGAGGCATATAATTGTACATAGATCGATTTATATCACGTTCGTAAGTGCTCATGTTAATGTCACCACGCCTGCCACACCGACCTGCTCATCGTTCGGCTGCACGTTTACGGTCCCGCCATTAACGGTTAAATCCGAATAATCAATAACGTTAGTAACATCAAGCAGTAAATTCGCAATCCGTGTATAACGAATGATCTCGCCAGTGAACGCAATTGATTTTAAATAATCGTTAAGTAAGCTTGTGAACTGCGTCTCCGCATCCTCCAATGTCGCTCCATTTGAAAGCGTTAATGACGCTGAAACATCAACCGCAAGCTCACTCGCACCCACTACCGTAACCGTGGCACCAATCGGCTTATTTGCTTCAATGTGCTCTGCGGTAGCGTCAATAATCGTTTGTGCTGGCGCCGTCTTTTCCGTGTCGAGTAATACGACTTTTACGGTGCCAGGCCCATCCCATATTGGATAGACTTTCGCGTCACCTATTCCTGGAACTTCTAGCGCCCACTGCTTGTAATGATTCGCATTTCCAGACGTCACCGGCTTTTGTACATGCGTTTTAAGTCGCTGCAATAATGCTTCGTCTGTCTCTGTGTCTGATCCTCCATCAAACGCTGTCGGGTTTGTAACCGTCACGATACCGTATAGTGGACCAGGAGCCAACGCGTTAATAGTACCAGCCGATACGTTCCCCCTAACTCCACCTACTTCCGCCTCTGCTTCAACCGTTCCAGTTCCATTCGTCAACGCAACGTCCGAAAGCGTCACGAAAAACACATTCTTCGCCGTCTGTATGCGCGTGCTTGCAGGTACTATCGTTCCAGCCGGCCCACTAAATGTCACCGAACCTTTCGCTTTTACGGACGGCTTACGTGTTAAGCCAAATTCTCCTGCGCGTAAGTCTAGGTAAATTCCTTCGGTAGTTTCCGCAAAACCAAGACCGAGCACGGAGTCTAGCTCTATATAAGCATGCGCCAACTCAATCGCTGCTGGAAAGGTTAAATCGTGGACGACTGAGCCCTCCCGTTTATCAAGTGAGTTATCTATACTCGATAGCATTGACGCATGCAATAGTTCCGCTGTTTTATCTTCAAACGCCATTTATATCACCACCTCCGTTGTAAAATCTGCGCCACCATTTGCGGGAATGATCCGGAAACTGACGAAGAGTGTATCTCCATTGCGCGTATATTTAATGTCGGCTACAGCCTCAATCCGGTCATCGTAAATAAGTGCATCTCGTACCATTCTCGGAATCTCCGAATCTAGCAAAGCCGGCGTAACATCTTCGCCAATTAATCTCATCAGTTCATTGCCGTAAGCATCCGTATAAATGGCGTATTTGGATCGCTCGGTGACTAGTGCCTTATAAACGTATTGAATTAGTGCATCATGTCCGTCAATCACTTCGCCGATTTTCCCGTTTTCAAAATCAATAGCCCACGTTTTAGATGGCCGAGGCTGTGCTGTGCGTGCGGTGGCTGCTTTGTCTAATGCATACGTATAATTCTCAGGAATAAGCGCCATTACATCACCGCCTTATCTATTACAAAGTACCTCTGCGAGTCATCGTCGCCAATTACTACTAACTGATCGCCTGCCACAATAGTACGACTAGCGACCGTTTCCGTTATAATTAAATCATCGGAATCGAGAGTCATCCCATCCGAGGGTAACTTAACCGTTAAATTAGGCGGAGGTGTTACAACGGAAGCGACTTCGATAGTCATATCGCGATTATGCCCGTGTTTCCGTATAAGTTGGACCATACGTGATGCGGCTGATCCCTCAATATTGATACGCTTGTCCATCGTTATAACACTCTCCTTATTTGCATAAAATGATTTCCCCAATAACCATCAATGTAACTGTGTTCCTCACAGCCACTGGACGCAAGACTTATACATTTTCCTGATGTGGTAACGATTCCGACATGCGATACTCCAGAACGATAAGTTCCTTGGAAGAATACTACGTCGCCGGCCATCGCTTCGTTTTTCGAAATTAAAGTTCCGTGCGTAATTTGCGACGATGTTCCGTGGCCGATATCAATTCCTGCTGCTTTAAGATAAATGTAACGTGTAAATCCTGAGCAGTCTCCGCTGCCACCTTCGATATTTTTTCCACCGAAGCTATACGTTAATTGTCCCGTGTAACTGCGTGCGAGTTTTACTACATTTGATCGGGCATCATTTCCGCCACCCGAACCGTCGGAACTTCCGGCTAATTCAGTCAGCCACCTGTTTTCAATTTCGTTCCATCTACTCGCTTTATCTCGCGCGTCCGCACGTCCAGCACCGCGTTCAAGAATACTGATTTGTACATTCTTAACTCCGAATGCCATCGCGTAATTAGGATCAACAGCAATATCAATCTTCTTACCTTTAATTGCTCCTCCTGTATCCTCTGCAAGATATAGTCCAGAGTATTCTTTTGCGCTAGCTACATAAACCGCAACTACTGAACCCAACGGAATTACTGTCGGATCAACCGCAATCGTGCGCCCTTCAACTACCTCTGTACTGCTCGCTGTTAGGCCTGTTCCACTTCCGTTTATGCCGCCAAGTGCAGGCGCATAAGCCGTCGCGATATAACCGGATTCGTATACAAGGCCATCAATCTTAGCACCGTCAAGCGAGGTAAGGTTAGTCCCTTCGTCCGGCGCCTCGTACTCAATCTCGTTAACTTCAAGTTCATAAGAAACTTTTAATGACATTGTATGGAGTCCGTTTGGCAGGAACGTGTGCGTATCAGTTATAACGTAAAATGCCCCGTTTATCTCAGTCATTCCTTCTTGCACTTGGACCATCTTACCTGCGTAAACCGATGTGTCTCCAAATGATTCAACGTTTGACTCCTTTTTAACCTTGTTAAGCTCCGCAAGTAACGCGCTTGCAATTGGTTGCAGCTGTGCGTCATCTTTTTCTCCGTCATGCTGCTTCTCGCGCATAAGACCATATCGTTTGATGGATTCGTCGTCGCTAACAGTTACGCCGACTTCGTCCTCCCCACTTTTACCTGTATACCTAACAGAGTTTCTCAAGTCCTCGATAGATTCCGTATAATTTGCTTGAATTAAATTCGAATCGTCTGCTATCAATAACCGGACAACTTGCGTTTTATTTTCACGAAGCACTAAGTTTCCATTCTCGTTTCCTAGTAAATAAACCTTGCCGGTTTTCTTTCGAGTCTCCGTCAAGGCTATTGTAATCATGTCGTATAAAGTTTTGTCGCGGAGAATTAGTTTAGGGATGACGTACTCAGTGTCGTCAATGGCTCCGTGTGCAATTCCATATTGTCCGCATATAGTTTCGATAATCTGAGAGGCTTTCATGTTAACAAACTTCTGCGAGTCTGTATTTTTAGTAAGATAGTAATTGTAGTCAAACGCAGTAAAAGAAAATACTCCTTCGCTACTAATACTTGTACCGAATACGACTCCGCGAAACAACTCACCGTTATCTGTATAGACGCGAATATCCCTACCGACTGAAACATTTACCGCCTTTGTATCTCTATTCAATGTATTAATCATCGAAACTTGTACCTGACGACTTGCCGTCGTCGTGTCTCCGGACCAAGTAACCGATGTAATTAACGGAGTTAAATCGTAAATAAGGCTACCTTCATAGTATTCAACTCGTATATTCATTGCGGAATCACCAAGACTTGACCAGGATAAATTAGATCAGGATTTTTGCCTATGATGTCTGCATTCGCGTCATAAATACGCCTCCACTGCGATCCTTCCCCGTACATCTGCTTAGATATTTTCCATAGGCTGTCGTTTTTCTTAACTGTGTAGGATTTAGCTGGCTCAGGTTCGGGTGCCGTAGGACGTTCCTCTGTTACCTGACTTTGTTCAGGTGCTGACGTATCCAATACCGCCACTTTCTTCTCACGCCATTCTTTTAGCACAAGTGTAAAATAGACATCGCCTGGCGAACCTGCGCGTTCTGCTTCGATTTGAAATTCACGGATTGTAACCGGAAGATTAACTCCGCCTGCCCCTGTCACAACAAACCGGATAGGCTTACGGCTATCGCGCCACGCCTCAATATAATCGACGAATTGCTGCGGAGTGACAAAACGTGAATATGAGCAGTAAACAGGGTTATAGTCGCGAGGCCAAAATGTACTGATCGTAAACTCTTTTAGCCCTCTTCGTCCGATTGTCGTTACTTCTCCAAGCCCTTCGACTTCTGTATCGGTAAATTTAAACGGAGATGTGTACGAGTTTGAAGCAGGATTTACTGGCAGACGTAATAAAGTATTTCTATCTCTACTTAGTAGCCAAAATTCAGTCGTCTCCATTATGCTCCTGCACCTCCTGCTGCTTGAATTTCATCCGCGATAACTTCAAGTAATCGTTGCGCTGTTACTCTGTCAGTTGGGCCACCTTGTATAATTATGTTACCGAATTGATACGTATTGCCTCCTCTTGACTTTCCGTCTCGATAGTCTCGAGCTTCGGATCGCGTTAATACTTGCTCACCTTTGTGGAGGGTTGCTCGATAACCGTCGTACGGTACATAGTTAAGTCCGCCGTTATGGGATTTGCCTCCTGTTAATTCGTCCGCAAGTTTTCCTCCATAATGTTTCGCAAGAGATGCGGCGGCACCAACTCCGGCACCTAGTAACGTACCGACACCAGGCACAATCGAACCAATTCCGCCACCAACTGCAGCACCTAGCAATGCTTTGACGAGTGGGTTGTTCTCAAGAGCACTCGAAACTCCACTAACGAGGGAGCTACCGATTTTACTTCCGACGGATAAAGCTGCGCCTGCTAATTTATCTGAGTTATTCTCAATGGCGTCAGCAATTGCGCCCATTACCGTGTTTGTTGAGGTTTCTAGCATACTTTTACCGGATTCTTCGTACCATTTATTGAACTTTTCAAGTAAGTTTTCTATTAGAAAATCTACTTTCGCGGATAGGGTAGACGCTTCTTTCCACTCTGGAGATGATGTTACCGAATTAAACCACTCGTAGACATTGATAATTCCGTTTGAAAGTCCCGTTAGGATATGTTGAATCCAACGTGCTCCTACTTGTGCGAACCGATCAAGTTCTCCACTGTCTAGCTTCGACAAAACATTGTTTAAGAAGTTACTGATAACTTCCAACGATGGTTGTCCCATGTCGCGCAATACGAGTTGGAACTTCTCTCTCACTTGCGCCCAAAGTCCGAGTGTCGTACCGCCCATCTCATCAATTAGATGTGTAGTCATTCCGATTTTATTAAAATACTCGTCTAACTTCGTCAGCTGTTGATCTAATGGTAGCTTCTTAATTTCGTTCATAATTTGACGAGGCATTTCGAAACGTTCAACCATCGAAACTGCGTCACCAGAAAATAACTCACGTAATGCGAATACTGCTCCTTCCACCCCTTGCTGAGGATCAATTGCTGCCATTCGCTCTGCCAAACTCCACATTTTTTCTAGCTGTCCGATGTCTTTTGATGTCGTAATAAATCCTTTTGAATTGGCGTACATTGCCTGAGAATCCATCACAGGAGAATCTGCTGCGAATCTATCGAGCATGGCTGTATACTGTTTCGCGAGTTCTTTATCGTTAAACATTGCACCGATTACCACGTTAGATTGTTCAAATTTGGCCGCGTTTCCGACTGTTGCCTCAAATATGGATTTCGCAGATTGTAACGTAACATAAGCCGCAGCTACTCCGATAATGCTAGATTTTAAACTACCAAAACCACTGGTAACTCTACCTAAATTACCGGCTAAGTTAATGTGATTACGGTCTGCTGTTGACGTCGTTTTGTTTAACTTGTCCATCGCGCTTTGATTACGTTGTACTTGTCGCTCTATTTTACGCAGAGGGTCACTAAATTTATCGGTCAAAGAAATGATTGCCCGTAAATCAAACGCCATTTAGTTTCCTCCTTTCCTTGCATTTTCTTCTTCTTCTTCCGCAGCCAATTGCATCGACGCATACATAAAATTACGGATACGTTTCGGTTTGGCATAAACCTCGTCAGGCGGGATACCGTGCGATTGGAATATTGCGTGTAAATAGTACGCTTCACCGCCCGCCTTTATTAGTTTTTTGCCTCTTCTACTCCTTCACCGTCGTCAAATCCACTTAAACGCAAAATAGCATCTTGTAGCGTGATTAATTCACCGACAAACAGAGACTTACCTACTGCGCCTGCAGCATCACTCGCATTAAACTTTTTAAGTACGTCCTTGTTAGAAAAGTCAGGCTCAACTACTCCTTTTGCAACAATAAGGGATTGCAGTTCTTGCTGATTGACCTTCGTTTCTTTATTCGAACCTTTTCCGACTGTATAAGAAGCCTGCTCGCGGATATCGTAAAATTCTTCATTGGTAATTGCTTTCACTTTAAAATTAACGCCGAATCGCTTGATATAAACGTCACTCGTCGGTTCGTGGTCATATGCTAAAAACGCATGTAATACATCACTCATATATTTTCACCCTTTTATTCGGTTTGTTTTCAGAATTAAAAGGCGAGCAAGCGCCCGCCGTGTTTTTACAGGTATTCGAAATCTGAGAATGTGAATGGAGTTTCTTCTGTTACAATAGAGTTTAATTCGTAGGACAAAATAGGAATCACATCAAACTGCACACCTTTTAAGCGTACCCATACTTTTCCTTCGTGGTTTTCAGGGTCGTCTAGTTTCATAACAAGTTCAGTTACAAAAGAACCCTTTGAATCGTCTTTTACCTGGGCAATGGCTTTCGCCAACTGCGAAGTAATTTTATATCCAGTCATCCTGCCACTATAAGTAATACTAGTTACTTTGTGGCCGATTACGCGTGTACCTGAGCGTGGGATTTCTTCCTTTCCAATCTCACCCTGCGCCTCGGCGGCATTTACGTTAGTAAGCCACACGCCGTCATGGTACATTTTCCCGAAGCTACCGTTCATTGTTTTCGATGCATCAAGTGCCATTTATTATCACCTCACACGTTAATTGTTAAGAAAATACGTTCCATACTATCAATTTCAATGTAACTAATTACTAAATAAACGGTGTCTCCAGTGCTCTCTCTTTGAGGGTCCAGGATTACAGAACTACCGCCAGCAGGCAACCTTAGAACATTATTAGCTTCCATTGTCTCAAGGTACGCTTTAATTGCATTAATCAGCGCCATTTGTCCATCTTCATTGTTGTCGAGCTTACCGATATAATTATCGCGAGCATTCTTTTCGATGTCCGTGGCTACTGCTTGTCGTGATCTAATGTTACGGATTTTAGATTTAGCTGTCGTTACGCCTTGCTCAACTTTAACCTTTTCACCGTCATGCACCAATACAAGTGAACCTGCGCCAAGTGCCGTTACAATTTCGCTGTTACGTAATCGTTTTGTCACGTCGTCAACCGCCACTTGTGTATACGTAATTGACTGATTAACTGCTGTACCCGCGATAAGTCCAGCAATATACGGAGCATATGCTGCAGATGAATGGTCAACGCCGTTAATATTTACGCCAGTAATAAGGTTCACGACACAATGATCGTCAAATCCGACTGAACGTGCGTTTCCAACTGATGGGTCTTGGTCATCCGTCGCGCTTCCGCCTGCAACAAACATGAAATGCTTCCGTTCTGTACGGTTTGCTTGAAGCCATGCAAGTGTGTTATCCTGCTCGGTTGCATCAGACTCATCATCAAACACGAATACATTAAACGGACGAGCTTCAAAAGCCTCACGCATTTCAACGTAATCAGCAGTCGTCGGTGCCGTAGGCATTGTGTAAACAAGTACCTCTTTCGCTCCGCCTGCTAAAGCGAATTTAATTGACTGAATATTATTGGCGCCAAACAATTCGATTGCGTCGCCTTCTTTTTCAATCGTGTAAAACGTTTTCGCAGTTGCCGTTCCGCCTGTGTATGTTTTTAATGGAATTGCTACAATACCGCGAGCGCCACCTGTAATCTGCGCGATGGCTGCTTCATTAAAATTTGCATATAAGCCAGGGCGCACGGGCAAGCTCGTTGGGTCCCATTGGGTAATTGCCATCTATTCTTCCTCCTTCGTAAGTGCTATCTTTCCACTTTCAATCTCGCTCCAAGTAAAGCCATTTGGTGCCGCCGTTTCACCTAGCACTGTCTCACCGTTTTCGAGTTTTTCAAACGTATACTCATCGCCTTCAAATTCCGTTGCTGTGCCTTCTAATCCGGCCCAACTAATCACTATCTTGTCCGTGTAGGTGCGCGTTTCCACCTTACCGATTTTCGGATAGATGCTTTGAGACCGTGCTTCTCGAAAATGAGCACTAAGCATGCCAATAATGGCGTACACACCACTTTCTGTCTTAAATGGTCGCGACAATGAAAAAGAGTCGATACGTAAGTACCGGCCCTCAACATTTTTCAACGGAATAACCATTTCGTTATTAAATAAACGCTCGACTTTACCCATCTTCTCGACGCAGTCTAAAGCATTTTTTCCGAGATAAATAATTTGATATAGACGGTCAATCCGGTAGTGGTAGCCTGTTTCTGACTCTGCCGGTTTCCCGCCTGCGTATTCAATGCTCATTGTGTCGGCCTTGTATTCTGCAGGCATATGCATCAAGTTATACTTAACATCAGGCAAAACGTGACCGACAACCTCTCGAATACTTTGAACTTCGTTTTTAATATCCGCCAAACTACCACCCCTCCCGTTTTAACGCGTCTTTGATTTCATCTTCAAGCCAGCCTCGCCACTTCGTTTCGTCCACAGATTCGTCAAGAAACTTTTCAACTGTTCCGGAATGACGAAGTTTCTTTCCATCGTCCGCCATATGCCCCTCATGAATGTAGTAAGCATAATTAAAACGACGTCCATTGTTTTTACTCTGCGCGTTTGCTGTAACAATAACTTCGGAGCTAAGTCCGGCCCCCTCAACTTCTCCGTCGATTTGCCTTCGTAAATTGGAGGTATCTAACGGAGCGATATCGCGGGCTTCGCGAATCCAATCGTCCTTGATATCGTCCATCGCAATATTGGCTCCACGCCCTGCTGCTTCCGGTGAACGCTCGATAAGTCGCTGTAATGGCCGCAAATCTAACTTAAAATTATTAGCCATCAGACAGTCACCTTCGTTAGCATCGCTTTTCCGTTCAGCCCTCTTACGCGTTCAACGTTTAATGGCAGGAAAGTCCGCTCTACTCCGGATTCGTCCGTGTATAATAATTCGTCAGACATGCGAATATCTGCGAACTTGTCAAAGATGAAGGAACCTACTCCTATAACTTCCTCTGACGTTACTGCTGCAGGATTAGTGCTCGCGCTAGTTTTTCGTGTCAATTTCGCACCTTCTTGAAACCGGCAATTCATCGTAAATTCAGTGGACATACCTTCGCCCCATTCATCCGGCTCGCCTGGTCGTTTCACTGTAACTGTTTGCTTTAATGGAATAAGCGCCATTTACAGCACCGTCCATTTCACTGCACGACCGCTAGGTGCGCCTACTAACTCATAAACTTCCGGAGGGATCATCGACTCAATCGGTTTTTTCGCCCAATCTTTAAATGTGAAGCTAATCCCACTAATAGAAAATCCAGCGACTCCTTGCTGCTGCAACTTATTCGTATCATTAAACGCACTTGCAAGTGTAGCAGCGAAAATATATACGGCCTCATTCGGTATCGTGTATCCGTTAAATTTTCGTGTTAGCTCGCGATTACTTACGTTTAACAGTGCAGTTTTGCGCGTATCGTCTGCATCAAGGAAATCCTCGTTATCAAGCGTGTTAAGCCTAATATAGTCAGTTGCTTCAATTAAATTCCACGCCATACATTACCGCCTCCTTATTTTGTGGAGGACTTACGTGCAGGCGCCTTTGTCGCTGGCTTTGCCTCCGGTTTTGGTTCATCAACGCGTTGTGCGTCCGTAATACTATCTAAAACATTGATTGTTTCTTCGTCTTCCGTTACATATCGACCATCGATAAACTTATGAAAATCGTTATTAACGTAAAATCCAAGTGATTTATATTGCGACTTAAATTCTGCCAATCTATTCACCACCTAAAAAAGAAGACCCGCAGAAAGACTGCAGGTCATTAGTTTAATTAATTAAGTCCTTTAAGACGTCCGTGTGCTTTTTCTTGCTTGAACTCAAGAGTGTACTCTCCCACAATCATACCAGTTGTGTAGTCACCTTGTTCACCCATGTACTTATGGAAGAACTCACGACCGACTAACGGACGGATAGCAATACGGTTGGCATCAACGAACAATAATTCGTCAGGCGCTAAGTTGTTGTTTAACGCGATTTCAAATTGACCGAAGTCGTTCACAAGTACGTCAACTACTTGACCACGTGCGTTTTCTGCGCGAGTGATTTGTACTTTATCAGCATCAAGTGCGGATAATTTACGTTTTTGTTTTGCACCCACGATGACTTTGTAATCTCCACCAGTAGCGAATCCACCTGCTTCGTAGATTGATTGACCTAAGTTTGTGATAGCGTCAAGAGTAAGCGCACCCGCTACGTTTGTAACGTTAGTTTGGATGAATTGACGAACACCTTTCATCTGACGAATTTGTCCGTTTTCATATTCAACTCCGTTAATTAATGCTTTTTCTAATTGTAGCGCTAACTCAACTTGTTTCTTTTGTTTTTCGTACTCATAAAGGTCATTGATTCCGTATTGTTGAACAGCCGCAGCAGTTCCGGAAATTTCGATTGAGTCATCGAAGATTTGCGTTTTATTTGATACAGGCTTACGTGCTTTGTAGCGTGCAGAACGAGCGTTAGCGCCTTCTTGGCCTTCTACGAATTGCACTTCGATTTTAGCGCCGTCAGCAATTGCCGCTGCTGTTGTGCCTGCATATCCGCGTGTTACAGTTAACGTTTTAGTTCCTGCGTTTACTGCCGTTACAAGTAATAACTCTTCGCCGATTTTAACAACGTGTCCAGCGCGGAACGGCTCTGCGTCTGCAACAACGATATCGGTGTCAGAAACTAGTTTAGCGCCTGCAACTGTAGACTCGTCAGCGAACATTTCATCTTCGAACCATTGGTGTGTAGTTTGTGTAACTGGTGTTGCGAAGCCAAGCATATTAATTAAAGGTGTCTGATGTGGATTTAATAAAAGAATCTCATCTACTACTGATTGTTTTTTACCGATTAAATCTGAATTATAAATTGTCATTATAAAATGACCTCCCATTAGTTAGTTGTTTTTAATAAAAAAGACGACAGCCTTTAGCTAGTCGTCGCTTACTTACCTAATTCACGTTTCAATGCTGCGTATGCAACCTTATCTTCTAAACGACCGCTTTTACGCGCCTTTTCCGCAGCTTCGTTAAGTAGTTGCTCAGCCGTTTTATCCGGACGTTCATAGTTTCCGTTCGAACTATCACCAATTGGTTTCTGTTGTTTTTTGGCAAGTAAAAACGGTTTATTGTCAACAAGCGTTTTAACAACATCGTCCATGCCGACCACTTTGCCATCCTCGTCGATTGTTACCGCGGATAAATCAGCAAGTGCAAGTGCGTCGTCGATGTACGCGATGTTTTCGCTTGTAGCAACCTTAATAAATTCCATGCGAACCTTTTCCGCTTTCATACTTTCGCGAGTGGCTTCGAGTTCTGCCATTACTGCTCTTTTTTCTTCCTCGTATTTTTTCGCGATTTCTTCTAAGCGCTCTTTTTCGCTAAGTTCCGCAAGGCGTTTTTCTTCAAGTTGTTTTTCATATTCGGATGCTTTCGCCTTTAAATCGTCATAGTCTGAGAATTTTTCGAGTTTTTTTCGTTCGCGTGCGATTCGATCAGCGACGATTTTATCTAGCTCATCCTGCGTAAATGTTTTAACCTGTGCTTGAGAGTCATCATCTGACGAAATTACTTTCTCTTCAATGGAATCTTGTCCATCTAAATTCGTCTGAGAATCTCCTTCTTCGGCAAAATGTTGTAAATTTAAACGTAATAATTTTGGTCTGTTCATTTCGTACCTCCAACCGTTTACCCGCCGTCGCGCATCAGTTAATCAAACCGTTTCTTTTTACGTCTTAACGTTCGGACAATAAGTGTGTGTGTTTAGTTTATCGCTCTTATACCCTCCGGCAACCTATCTATTCTTCGAACGGGCGATATCACATGCCTGCAATTTGGATGAAAAATTTCTCTCCGTGGTAAATCGCCAATATACGGATAATCTCCTTCTGCATCTCTAGAGAGTTTAACGATCTTACCTTCCCAATTTCGACAGGCATCTGTAGCACCGTGACGGCTAATCACTCCGTACAAAGCACCGCGTAATACTCCGTCATTAATCGCTGCCTCGCGCTGTGCTGATGCCATTTTAGTCCTTACGACCATCTCGACGTATACTTGAGGCCTCCATCGCCGGTTACTTGCGTCGACTATGCCTGTATTAAGAGAGTCTCCAAGTCTTGTCCGCAACTCACGTATAATATCTCGCTTCAAGGATGCAGTTGCGTTGACTCCTTGCGTAACATTTGATCGCAATACATCCGCTGTGACCTCGCGAATGGCTGTGCGTACTTTTCTAGTTACATTTTGCGTTACCTGTAGTAAATCTTCTTGTGTGTCCGCAACTACTGTTTTTACAAGGTCCTTATTAAGACGATTAAACTTAAGGATTGTCTGCGCTTCCTCCACCGTTTCGGCTACTTCTAACGCGATAAGTGACTGAATGATTCCGTCTGTCACGGCAATCGGAACGTTCTCCTCAACCCAAACTGCGGACTTTTCATCTAACTCTTTTAAAATATCAGCGACACTCTTTTGTAATGCTGTTGCTTGGGCCCGTTGAAAATTCGTTAAGTCAATCGACATTAGTTCGGAGTTAACGTCTAGTAAAGCTTGCTCGTAGTATTTAATAAGCGTAGCTATTTCGTAATCGTATGTTGTCGTTGGTATTTCTGCCATCACTTACGTCCCGCCTTAATGATGTTATAGCGTAGTGTCAGCGAGATATATAGCGGCAGAATAAATCGTTTAATCATCGACGGCACCTCCGTTTTACTCGTTAAACACGCTACTATCAACGAAGCCATTCAGTGTAACTTCATCGTTTGAAATCCTACGTACTATTTCTGCCGCCTTCTCATCATCTACGCCGTCCTGCCTCTTAATCGCCGTATGAATATCGATTGTCGGCTTTTTACCTGTACGTATCTCCATGATTTCCGCAAGCTCTTTTTCATTCTTCGGTATACCGTCTTGCCAACTAATTGTCGGATAAACCGGCTCAAAGTCATAGTCTCCGTGCTCTATGTCGAGTAGTTGACAATTCCATAGTGCGTCGCGAAACGCCTGATCGTAGTGCGTACGGATTCTATTAACCTTCGATGAAATAGGCATAAACCGCGCCTTAATGGCTGCGCTGTCTGTGTGCGACGTTCCAGTTCCTCCGGAGTTATCGCCTAGTACGGTTCCAAATAACCACTGCGGAGTCTCAGCCATTTGGAATGCCATCGCGATTAATACTTCAAGCTCCTTAAATGCAGAACTTAACTGCCCGTCCCACGTCATATAACCAGGCGCCGCGTCTTCCTTTGTTATCGGAATATAGATACCGCCCATTCTTGTCTGATTTTCAGCCCCATCTAGGTCAGGACCGTACGCTGTAGGATCGCTATGCTTCCAAAGGATATAGTCGATTTGGACAAGACGATCATTTATCGCAGCTAATAGCGTTTCTATCTTTTCTAGTCCTCCAATACCTTGCCACTCATCATCAATGCTTTTATACGGAATGTGGTGTACAAGTTTGTTCGGCACTCCTGTTTCTACGATGTCATCCTCTTTTCCTGTGGATACTCGATCGCCAATCTTGTAAATTTGTAACGGATACCCCCAGGAATTGTCGATGCCTCCCTCAAACTCGTGTAGACGATACCGTTCGTAAATAATGTACCCTGGGATATGTCGCTCAACGTTCAAGAACGGAACTTCTTCTTTCTTACTAACGACATATTCAACCGTTGCTATGTTTACAGCCTTGAAAGACTTAACGTTACCGCGTGAAGTTTCCGGAAATACACAATCGGCTGCGATATGCTCGATAACCGGCTCCATTTCAAACTGCGAAATATAATCGTTGTAGGCTTCGTCTCCTAAAACATTCCGCACCTCGGAGAAGTCCTGTCGGTATCCGTAACGAACTTTAATCCAAGAATCACCGCGATACCCGTTACCTATGGCGCTTTCGTGAATTAGCTTAACAAGGTCGTTTTCCTCCGCATACCTATTAATCGCTTTTTGTTGTTCGCTCCCATCCGGCTTACCGCTTTCGAAACTAGGTGGCTCACCTACAAGTAAATCGGCAGGCTTCGTTACCAATATGTCCGCCAAATTGACCGCGATATATAAAGTCTTTAACTGCGGCGCGTGCGGTGTATCTTTGAGGAGTTCCGACGCACGACCGTAAACCTCGGCATGCCGGCCTTCAAATAACTTTTTCATTCTCTTATATTTCGAAATGCGCTCACGGTCAGCGACTGGCGGAAATTCTTCGCCTGGCTGGAATGAGTTGTACGTATATACTACGTCGCCAGCATCGTCTCGCTTTTCGATTTCTCTCTTCGAATAAAGACCGAGCAAGATAATACCTCCCTTCTTAGTCGTTTAGTAAGTCATCTAAATCCTCAAGCTCTTTTGCTAAATCTTCGTTAGTTCTACTTCCGGATGAGTCTTCCGTAATATTAACTTGCTTTTCCGTTAACAAGCCAAAGCGTTTTAAATAAAGATCAATAGCCTTAACCGAAGGCTGAGGTCCGTTAATAAGTTTTAATAGCTGTCCGTAAACACCTGACCGGTATTCCGACAGAAAATCGTCGGCGATTTCGTTTTTATAATCGATAAAGTTTCGATTCTGTTTACGCCATGTCCATAGCGTTTTGTAAGTTACGCCAACTTCTTCGGCAATATCCTCTTGTGTTCGTTTGTCTCCATTATCGCGAAGATCGTTCTCAACTAATAAAAACGCTGCCTTTTGTTGTTGTGTCGTTAGTTTAGCCTCTAGTTCTTTTAACCGTCTTTGATTAGCCATACTACAGTCCTCCTTCCGTTTTATAAATAAGTCGGTTTTACTGCGATTCTTGCTTTCGGTTTAAATACGTTATCGACGGCCATTTGGAGTGAATCTAAAGAATCATCGTGGTCTCCGAACGGATATTGCGCCATCTGATCGAGCAATATCGTATGCCTATCG
>JACYYK010015915.1_pt1 | contig 40146 bp, 69 predicted proteins | sample 8236871 | NCBI WGS metagenome assembly JACYYK01 (sample SAMN14103087, study PRJNA606662) | landfill metagenome | isolation source: landfill solid waste inoculated with endophyte fungus Paravalsa indica | place: India:New Delhi, Okhla landfill site | collected 2017-11-05 | reverse complement strand
GGCAAGGTCCTTCTTCTCCTCTACTCTACACTATGGTCTAGTACGTCTATCGGTTTGTCCTTCATGCGCTCACCTCCATGTAAAAAGGCCGCCTAATGGCGACCTCAGCTTTATATCATCGTTTTCTGTATTTCCTCAACTGATTTCAGTGTAATTAGCAAATACCTGTTACCATCAGGTTTTAAATCAACAAATCCACGTAAAGGGTTATCATTCATCCACGCTTTCACATCTTCGATATTATTAAAATGCAGCAACTCAATATATCGCGAGTCAATTACACCATTCAATTTTCTATCCCCTTATCCCAAAGTTATCCCAGCCTGTCTTCGGCTCAATTATTTTCTCACGCTGCGTCTGTTGATCTCGTTCAAACGTCAGTTGCTTCACATCTTCCTCCAACACCTGAATGTACTCTACAGCCCGATTATGTTCGTCCGTGAGCATCTTATGATTCGTGCGAAGGGTTACGATATAATGAGCAGCATAATAAGCCCCTGCGACCAATACAGCCAGTATGAGGACACATAATAGTACTTCTAACATCACCAACCAGCCCTCCTAAACCATTGATCATCTTCATTGCCTTTGTCCTCAATTTCGCTTTTGTGTACCCAGTTACCACCGGAATGTACGTATGAACTGCCGTTCTCGGACTGTATGATGGGTGAACCTGATGACGTTATGTCCGGCAACTCCGTAACAAACTGATCCATAACGAGCAAAATAATGGCCGATGCTGTCACGGTGTCGTCATTGCCTGTTGCGGCATTGGTGTCACCGTTGTCACCGACTACGTACTTAATGCATTCTTTGATCATACGCTCTGATTTACAGCCGATTTGTCTCTCACGAATCAGCCGAGCCAGATTGTCGATCATCAGTGGCTTGGTCCGTACATCTGTCCACCAGCCAAGCTCCTGCTTCTCAACATCATTTGCCTTGTCATGTGTCGTGCGCTTGTATATGTTCCAGTAGGTATTCTTCATGGCGTTGATTGTAGTTAAACCGTGGTTATTTTCCTCTGGTGCGATCAACGCTTCGTTATACCAGTTGCCGAGGCTTATCAGAACCGGATTACCGAATGCGTCAGGGTCAATATGACCATGCCACATAGCCACAAGGTTTTTATCAGCGTCATATACTGGAGCGCATGAATAGTCTCCATCAGCCTTACCCTTCGCAATATCAGCACCTATGAAGTACTCTTTGCCGGGTTGTGGGTGTTTCCAAACCTCAAGGTTCCCACTCTCATCCTTCACAAACACCGGACGTCCACCATGGTTCTCCAGACGCCCCATTTCCCCGGGAACACAATGCTTGAGATATTCCATCAGCACATTCACGTCAAACCTCGGTCTACCTGACGCAAGGAATGACTCTTCCGGTGTACACGGGTACTCTTGAGGTAACTTCTCTCTCAGGTCCTTGTACTTGCCGTAGTACCAATAGAGTTGATTCCAATTGAGTCCTTCGTGATCTAGCAGGAATTTCAGCTTTGTGAAAAACTCTGTCGCTGGGTTCAACACATCATGCTTGAATTGTTCCTCTCGCTCTTCATCCTCAAACTTGAGCACGTATTCCGGGGTTAGCCACCACTGGTAGAACTTAGGCTCCCAGTTGTTTGTTCTTTTCTCCGCTCCGTCCCAAATGTCTTTGAACTCATTCAGACCGTTCGCTGTCGTCTCCAGGATCTGAATGCTATCTTTGGTTAGTGCTTCACCGAGACCGGTCATGATAGAGTCTATCGAATCCCAGAACGCCGCCTCTGAACCATGAAAAAAGTTGATCGTCTTAGAACGACCAACTTCCTTATTCCCGGCAGTGTTTACACGCCATCGGCTATTCAGATTTTCAAAGTGGAACTCCCTGCGGTTGTTATACTTCTCTGTCGGTTTGAGCGGGTCCGGCAGCTGGTTATAGATGTATTTGGCTTTATCCTCGAATATCGTGTTCGTGTTATCACCACTGTCAGCCAAGGTGAACCCTGAGAAGTTCTTGCTTATGATCGCATTGGCTAACTGATACGCCGTGATGAATGAGGTAAATCCCTGCTGTCGTCCTTTAAGGACCAGAAACTTAAGGTGTAACCGTGTGCCTGCCTTATAACCGTCCTTGGCCTTATTGATGTCACTCAGGAAACTCTGCTGCACCTCATTGAGAAAGAACGGTATGGTGTTCTTGTCCTTGTCTACGATGACAAAGGAAATCTCGATCAAGTATTCAGGGTATCGCTTGATCTCCTCTCTCACCATAGCGTTAAGGGGATCAACGATATAACTTACTGCAGCTGTGACGAATTCATTGTCTCGCTCAATATCGTGGTAGGTGTTCCATAATTCTTTGCGCCGGTTGATGATGTCTTTGCACGTTCTCATGCGAAGAATTCCTCCAGCTTCTTGGTTACAGTAGCATCGACTTTAAGTTTGTCGTTGAACATGCCTTTGTATCTGCCGAGCATTTCAAGAGACTTGTTGGCAGCCGATAATTCCCCGACTTCCTTAGCTAATTTGTAGGTGTCTCGCATCTCTCCAAGTATCCATTCCACCGTGATTCCATTGTCTTCACCGATCTTTCCCTGCCGTTTTTCGATCTCTGCAGCGATTTCAGGTTTTTTAAGGTTTTCATGCCCCACACTTCCGGCTGTTCTTTCACTGTAACCTGCTCTTAATGCGGCTTGTGTGGCATTGAGGTCTTTCAAATATTCCTGAACAAATCGCTCTTGTTTGGCCGTCAATGCCATAGTGATCACATCCTTTCATGTGTAGTTAAATGCAAATAAATGAGCGAAATACCGACTGTTATATATCAACACGCTGTAAATTAGTGCAAACTTCCTTTGCCGGATATCGAGCTAAGCAATCCACGTACATAATCTGCAGGAGAAACATACTCACCCATACTTACCTTTGGCTGTACTGTGCCTACGTAGATAACTCCGCTACCTGGATATCTTTGGTCTTCTTTCGTATCAGAGGTAACGTTCGGCTGTATCACCTTGAACTGCTCTCTCTTACTCTGTAGTTTGGTATACTCTGATATTTCTGTTGGTGTACCTTCTATTGTGCCGTTAGGATGGAGTTTCATTGTCGTCTTCAATCCTTTCTGCAATAGATCTCAAGCGTTCAGATATGATCAATGCAATTTCATGAGACATCCATATCACCTTGCTACCTTCGCCTTGACCACCTCTGGATTCTCTCTCTGTTTTGTCTAAAGTATCAGCCACTACTTTGAGCCATTCTTTATCAGACATTTCCTTTGGTTGTAATTCCTCTGGTTTATATGCCATACAATCAACTCCTTAAATGATTATATCCGGCCCCCGTTTCACTGGGTCTATTCGGTCGTCTCGTTGGCCTTCGGCAAAAGAAAAAAGAGCCGAGGCTCCTTATACCGTGTGTGTTCCTTCCACGCCACGCGCTTCACGATCCATAGTCCGCTTGCGCAACCACATAAGCGACTCTTCCAGCTTGGTAATGGCTACTGCATTCTCACGACAAGCAAATTCGCTTACTTGAAACCCTTGCAATCTAGCGATGACCATTGCAATTAAGTCCTCGTTCATCACGCCGTTTACCCCTGCTTCTTTGATCGGTCCCTCTTGAAAATGCAGCTGAGCCAGCACTTTTCCATCAACATTGGAATGCACTTCGAAATAATGTGGTGCATTGTAACTGTATTCTTTTTCTCGGTGGACTGAAGTGTATTTCTCAGTGATCAGCCCATTTTTCAATTTAACCAGTTCCACATTCTCACCCTTTCGTTATAAACAAAAAAAGCAGCGATTGCTCACCACTCTCTACGTGTAATATGTTGATGTGGACAAGGGCCATTCTCCCTTGCACGATACGGGCGGTCCTTATCGGGCTGCACCCTTACCGTATCCTTTATTGCCCATTAGGTTGTGCGTCTCTCTTCCGCCACCACATCATATTGCTAATGGTTATTACTTTAATAGTTCCCAACCAAATTCAAAAAACGGATCGTTTGAGTTTTCACTCCAATAAGTATCGTCATGGTCTGGATATTTCCACGTGTACCCTGTGTCTCGTACATCAACAATTTCTCTGATAATTCCTTTATTGTGATGTTGCTGACCGTATATTTTATCACCTACAGAAAGTTTCATCTTCTTTCTCCATTTTAGATTATTCCGGTTTTCGTGTCTCCACAGCATCACCGGAAAGCCTATTCACTCTTGGCAGAATGTTGTATTTGAGGAAACACCGTGACCAGCGGCTGCGCAGTTAGCTACCGAGGATCATCATTTGTTCCCTATGATAGTATTTTAGCATGTTGTGAAAGGGATTTGCGTGCAAAAAAATGAATTTAGCATATTTATGCCGGCTCCCTATAACTCCATTCTGGATCAAACATATGATCAAAGTTAGTTATCTCTCTCTCCTCATCCGTCAATGGTTTGAGGGCCACAACCAACTTCTTGAGGGCTTCTGTGTGCCATCTGGATACCGTGGATGGATCACATCCTAACTTTCCGGCTATCTGTTTCAGGTTTAACGTGTTGCGTTCCAGGTACTTAAACGTGATAACTAGCTTCTGGTCATCATTCAACACATGATCTACTGCTCCACGCACCATGTTCACAATCCGGTTATATCTCTCACCGTCAGACAGCCTGCCTTCACGCAATCGATTCCTGAGATTACTCGGGAATGATGCACTCGGGTCCAGTCCGCAGTTCTTAGCTGCGTATTCATACGATCGGAAGTTATCAAGCAGATCTAATACCACTTCGTTCAGTTTCCCTTTATCCATACACTTTCACCCCTTTGCTATTTATTAACCGAAAGGGCAGCCTAAGCCGCCCCCTTAACCTCACCAAACACCGCACGTTCCAACGCTGCTACTCTTTGCTCGAGTGTAACATCTTCTCCTGCCACTTCCAGACTCTCGTCTGTTTGATCCACTCCGTTGACTGCGGTTTCAGTCTCTTGAAACTGATTAGGATCTACGTCCACCCCATGCCCAGCGTCCACCTCAGCACTTTCTTGATTACGTTTGGCTTCGTATTCGGTGCGAAAGACCTCGGCTTCTGCAGCCGTCACCTCCCGGTACTTACCTTTTTCGAGATATCCGAATTCAATGACTTCATCCGTCTCCGCAAGTTTAGCCCGGTACCATGATCGTTTATGGTCCGTTGGTTCAACGTCATAAATCGCCGGTTTCGCCGCTTCCGCTTTTCTTTTCTCTTCAAGGTACTGTGCATGTGCGTCTTTCACATCGATCACTTTAGGAGCGTTTGCAGCACCTACGGCAATTTCTTTCCGCAGATCGTCAATCTGTCCGTTGAGACGCTTGATTTCTTCGTTCAATTCATCGATTTGGTTAACCGCTGCGTCACGCTTAGCACTTGTCTCTTCCAGTTCAAATCGTACTTCGTTCAGCGTCTTGCGCTGTTCGGCGTGCTCCTCGTACATTTGGTCATAACGTGATTGGAGTTCGGCTTTTTCCCTGCGCTCTTGGCTCAACTGTTGTTCCAGATCCTGATAGGATTGCAGGTGTTTCGCAACGATCTCTGCAGTTTCTTGCTTCCAGACTGCGCTGACCAATTGGTAAGCTGCTTCCGATTCTTCCGCTGTTTGGTTAAAGAACAGCTCCCGTATTGACGTATCCCCGACTCTGAGATTATCCAGAGCATTAAAAATCTCGGCCTGACTCTCTTCAACCCGCTGCTCATGTACCTTTGTCTCAGCTAATCTCATTTCCACATCCAACTGCTGAGATAGATCAGCCATCTTCTGCTCAAGCTCCGCTACCTTGTTGCTGTCCTTCAATGCTCCACGTTGATTCTCTGCGTGTAATTCAGCCCTCACTTGATCCAATTGCCGCTCCAACTTCTCGATCTCAACCGTTACTTCCACTCGAAACACCTCTTTCGCCGATATAGTAAGATATTTAGTTCTATTATACCATATTTTGTGGTTTAATAGTGGTTTTTCTTCGTATTTCTCAATATTTTGTGTTTTTACTTACTCGGATTCCGCTTGACTTATTAGAACCTTTGGTTCTCCATGATTCTCGATGATAAGACTGAAAGAAAAGTAACCTTTTGCGCTTACAAGATTGATTGCTGTTTCGAGCGCACGCTCAACATATTGCTTATTAACACCTGTTGCAGATACATTTACAATTTGGTTCATGCAATTCCCCTCCCTTCTCGTTTTTTGTACACATGCCACTCAAACCAATCTGACGGCCTTTGTGGGCGTTTCTTCCTCTGGTGGTGCATTTGTCTGTCTAAGTCGATAATCACGCCTACAACCCTCCCATATTCGTCCAAAAGGGCATGTCCATTGCTTTGGTTGATCCAACAGTGCATCATCTACCTTTCCTCCCATCTTCCCCTATCTTTTGTGACCACCTTGAGCACAATATCCGGAAACTTGTAATCAAATAGGGTGCGTCGCAGAGGAAAGTCTCGGGCTATGACCCCCTTTACATCCTCAACGATCAACTGGCCCGACTCATCACGATACATGAAATCAGCTTTATACTTGTGACCTTTCTTCTTCTTGCCTAATTTCTTAAATGGTTCGATCAATACGAATTCTGGATGGGTTTCCAGCTCAGATATCACACCAGCATGCTGCAGTAGTTTGAGATACTGATACCGATCAGCCTCCATCAAGCTGTCAAACTGTATCCCGTCTCTCTGTGTTTTCTTGGCCCCGTACTTGTTGGCCCTCATGCCGTCTTATCCTTCTTCCTCTTTTGATTCCCCTTCTGCGGTATGTGCATTACATTGCTCTTACTCCCCAGCGGCATCCTCGGTGGGCCATACTTGGCTATGATCTCCTCCATTTCCTCGGGGCTTGCTATACGACTTGAGTATGTTTCCTCTGCTCGTTTCAATTCGCTTTTATCAAACCCCATAGATGGGGTGTATCCTCTGGGTACGGGTGTATTCTTTTTCATTTCTTGCCTCCTAATCTCATGAGTTCATGCGTTACTCTTAATTTGCTGATCCCTAATTCCTTTGCAATCTTACTCCGGGGCTTCTTCTTGCGTTTCAGGTCAATAATCTTCAGTACCAGTTCGGCCGGCAGCGGTTTGTGTAAGTCCTCCAGTAATGTATCCGGCCCATTGTATCGATCTCGGGGCAGAAGTTGATGGATTACTGCGGTCTGTCCTGGATACCGTTTCTCGTTTGCCATACTCATCCTCCTCCCTGAATGATTCAATTCCTCGCCTTACAAACTCTTCAAAGTCCTGATCAAATAAATCGTAATCATCTATGTTTTTCATAGTGTCCTCCTTCAAGCCGGCCTTTTATTTTCACGCCGATCAGGTCCTATCATCTCGATAAGCACTGCTTGTCCTCTGATTCGACTGGCTATCTTTCCACCGTCCACATGTAACCGTTGTGAGATCCGCCCGATAGCATAATTGCTGGTCATGATCGTCACCTTGCATTTCTTCTGCCTTTCATCCAGGATCGAGAATAGTTTGCCCTCAGCCCATTCCTTGTACTGCGCCGTAAAGATATCATCAATCATCAAGATAGGTACGTTATAATAGCGGTTTAAAATGTCTGCCTCGGATTCTTCACTATCCCGGGTATATGTTGACTTAATGTCACCAAACAGCGTTTCCTCTGTGACATACAGGGCCGGTATTCTTCTGAGCGAAAAGGCATTTGCCATACATTGCATCAAATACGTTTTGCCGGTTCCGTATGCTTCTAGTACGAACCCCTTCTCTTTAGACACTTCAGCAGCCCTGAACTCGTCACCAAATATATACAACCATGTTCCATCTTCCATATGCTTCCGTATGTCCTTAACAAAATCTATCGCAATGGTGTATTGCTCTCGATTATTGTTGTCAATGATGGCGTTTTTGAAAGTATAGTCACGTTCTTTACTGGAGAATGTTTCTGCTGCGTTGTATTTTTTAAACTGCCTCTCGTAATGACACTCACAAAGTTCTACTGTCGCTACTTGATAAGGGATCGGATAGCCTTCTGGCTGCACCCATTTCAAAGTATTAATAGTCCCGGTGTAGTCACATTTTTGGCATCCCTCATTCGAAGTTGCTTGCAAGTTGTCTGACTTCCTCTGTACTGAGTCCTCCTCTTTCGCTTCCTGGAGTTCCGATGAAGTGCTCTGCTCCCCGGCTCGCAGCTTTTCTACTCGCTTCAACAGATCCTCCATGACTTTCCCCATACTTTCCACCATTGCCACCTCCTACGACAATCATCGAATAGTCTTTATACCTTTCCTCGTTCAAAAATGTCTTTGGGTGTTTAATGTATTGATCTTCGGTGTTTCGATTCTGACAATCCGTTGCGTAGTTTCTAGCACACATGATTACAAAGTCAGCGTTCTCTCCCTTTTTCAATACTCTCTCCCAGACTTTGAAACTCTCTGCTTTTCCAAGTTTCCTAGGATATGCATTCCAAAATTCATCAAATTCAGGCGTATATGTTTTATTCTTTTCCTTGTTTACTTTGTTTACTTTGTTAATACATTGTTCTTTTGTGGTTAGCTGCTGGTTAGCTGCTGGTTGGCTGCTGGTTAGCGGATGGTTAATCTGCTGGTTACCATCTTCCGAAAAACCTTGTCCTGTATAGGTTTCTTGGTGGTTAGCTTGGTGGTTATATTTTTCGTAATTTACAACTTTATAGATCGAGAAGCGTCTATGTTTTGAAACAAGCTCGATCATATTCTCTTTAATTAACTTTTTTAAAAGAGTCCTGATCCTCTGCTCGCCCACGTTTAACCTCTCGCTCCAGCTGATTCTTCCAAACATAAACTCGCCATAATTAAGAGTGTAAATCTCTCCGTCTTGCATGTCGGTCTTAGGATCTTTAGCGAATCTTGCGCAGCATATAATTTCAAACCAAACCTTGAAATACTCCGGATCTTTATATATCCAGTGGTCTCTAATCGCTCGGTCTATACCTATGAAGGCCATTCAAAACACCACCTATACGGCCTTACGTTGATTTTGTTCGTTTACTACCTTGTACCAGTGATTTCTAACGGACGCTTTTGTACGTTCCAATTTTTCTGCAGCTTCTCCAAAAATCTCATCAATCTTCTTCCGCTGCTTCCTTCCAGATTCCACGAGCTGGGTCAGTGTAGCTTCTTCCTCATTCGTCCATTCGTGATAATAGTACCGTGCCATGTTATCCATCCTTTCGGTTTTCTCATTAATTCTAGTATACTCTATTATACTCATTTTGGGTAGTATATTACCCATTTTGGGTTATAGTGTTTACTTATTAACGTATTTGCATATGATAGAAATAAAGTATAAGTGTGTGGGTGGTACAATGATTCGTAATAAATTAGCTGCCCTTATGGGTCAACATAAGGTTAAAAACTTTGTATATCTTGAGGAAAAAACCGGAATCACTCGTAAGACATTAGCCAAACTTTACAATGATGAGGGCAAGGGCATCGATTATTCTACACTCAACGCCCTCTGTACCTTCTTCGACTGCCAACCTGGGGATCTACTGGAGTACATCCCAGACTAGGCCAGTCTCTTCTTACTTGGATCAATGGATTCGTACATCTCTATTTTCTTCTTAGCCCATGAGATCCGTTCCTTGTTCCACTCTATTGCTCCTACATCATCGTATTTCTCGGCCTGAGCTAGCTCTCTTACTGCTCGGGCTAATTCATCTTCCCAAAGTGCTTGTTCTGGTGTCATTGTTTTATCCCTCCAGCTTGTCTATTAACATCTGTATATACCTGTTCGCCTTCTTTAGATCCTCAATCCCGTTCTTTCGTTTCCAGCGCCACATGTACTTAATGACGTTCCCTGTACATACCGCTTCAATTCCGCTTAATTCGGCTGTGGCGGCTTCTATTGCTTGTATACACTCTATACCTCCATAGGTGTAATGGGATGGTTGGTTTATGGTGTCTGACATGTTATCTCTCCCTTTGGTTTATGATGGGGTAATAGGTTGTTTAGGGGTTTGTTCCTCCCCAAGACATGTTGGAAGCACGCATATATTGCAGTATGATTTCCCTTCAACTCTGTATTTCACGGATCTCTTTTCTCCGCACTTTGTACAAGTCAACTTCTTCTCTCGCCAGTTTGGTATGAACTGAAAGTCTCTCATTGTTTATTCCTCCCCTGGTAGGTTAATAGATGCCTCAAAAAGACCCTTTGCCCATTTTTCAAACTTCCTTCTCTCCGTCCAACTACTTTTCCCCAGCGTTCCGTCTTTCTTAATATGCGTCCACTTCACATATTGCGTTCCACTAGATCGTGTTTCGATAATGTCTACTCGCCGTTCAACTTCACGCTGTCCTACTATTCCCCAGTAAGTGTTTCCTTGTTTTACGATCACTTTGCTTCCTCCTCCTCATAGTCGTCAGGAGCATCAATACAATGATCTCTGTGAATGTAGTAGCCGCCTAAGTCATCCTTTACGGTGTATTCTCCATGCCTATTTATTAAGTGCGCGTACACCCAAAACACTTCTCCAATGTGATTTTCGTACCAGTTACCTTCATCAGCTTTGATTACCTTTACTCGTTTAAGTTTCACTTTGATTCCTCCTCCTTTGGATAAAGGGATGCCAGTAACTCTCTTAGTTCATCAGCTCGTTTATATGTCCCGAGTAAGATATGGCATTTAACTTCTTCTTCTATCGCTTCACGTAGTTTCTTTTCCCGGGCTTCTGCGGCTGTAAGTTGGTCGTAATCATTAGCCGAAGTTTCATCCAAGTGAGCATATTCTCTTTGCAATTTTTCAACTTCGTTATAAGCGGTTTCTAATTCACTCTCTAGCCTATCTGCACGTTCTTTCTCTGTTGCGTATTGTTGGAGCCAATACTTCAAAATCTCTTCTATGTCCTCTACCGGAGCACTTCGACCATGTGACACAGGCTCCCAACCACTACACAGCTTTTTAAGGTACTCATGTTCTTGACACAGTTCCATATCCTTGTTCCAGTCTCTATTCATTCAACTACCTCCAATTCTTCCGCAGACACAATCACTGCATGTTGACATTTATTAAATGCCACCAATACGTTTTTACTGTCTTTGAATGTTACATGAGCCGTGCCATACCCGTGCATCTCATGCCGCACCTTATCTCCCGGCTTTATGGTGGGTATGCGATCAATAACACAGTCACACGGCTCTTTTGCGATCTCCTTAATCTGCGTCCCCTCGTCCACAACGCCTGTCTCGTACTCGAAATAGCCTTTATAATCGCATTCTGAGCAACCTATGGTGGGTACTGGTGGGATGTCGGGTAGATTCACCTTCTGCAAAAACTCTGTTGAAAAGCAGCCGCTAAACCCTTCAAGGAACACGAGGTTTTGTTCATACACTCCTTGCCCCTTTGTGTATTCGTCTGTTTTACAACGCCACAGCTTACCGTAATTATCGGGATCCGTTGCTTCACCACACGTATGCATTACAACCCAATCGCCCTTCTTTAGCTTTACTTGGTTATTCATATCCACCCTCCAATAGATCGGGATTGTCCCAGCGGCTACCATTCCAGCAGTTTATCTGCATCTATTAGCCTTTTATCCATTGCTTCTTACCTCCCCTAATTCAGTCGCCAACCACTTAGCATGTTCTTCGCAAAGTTGGATCGTATCTGTAACATCGTTGTTAAATAAGCTGCTGATAATGAAGCCTTGAGTTAATTCATGACATTGATCGCATACACACCTTGTACGCTCAACGTGTATCATACCTTTCCCTCCCTAACCTTAGACCTCCGGTATGGAGGCCGACTAACAACAACGTCAAAGTATATGCAATGATTACTATGGGTTCAGATTGGCTCATAATGGTATCCCTCTCCCTCTCATAACCTTTACAAAGATGTCTATGGTGACATCAACCGTGTCTCCTGTATTGATGCGTAGTAGCTTTAAATCGCCTTTCTTTGGCTGATTCATTGAGATTACCTGGTGTTGTAATGTGCCTTGAGGATTGTACACACGATATACCTTGCCGATCTCGATATTGTGCGATGTGAATCCATCTATCCCATATCCCTTTACGTTATACAGTGGTGGGAATGTTCCGTGGGCGTATGCTCCTTGCATGGGGTTACTCCTTTCAATATTTTAATAGCCTTATACGGCCACCGCCTGACGGCTAAGCTTATTCTGTCGGACGATAGCCTTCGGCCAATTGCCTACTATTTTCGGAATGTGCATCATCGAGGAGATCCCATAATCTCTCCATCTCGCAAGATGCTATATGGTAATTCGCCGAACTCAAAAACACTTGTCCGATCATACAAAGGTGCATAACGATAACTGCTAGGTGCGCCTTGTGCATACCGATATGCTACCGCCGCCTCCCTACCGTTGCGTAGCGTAGGCATTTTAAGTTGAGCACAGCGTGTTTTTGTAAGCACTACAGCATGTCCATATGGCTCGTGAGTCCACCGACCAGGCGATGTACTATCGGTCTTTATAAAGAGCGGCAAGCCAGTTGCCACTGCCTCATCTTTTGTCAGCCAACCTTTTCCGTTTGGCATTTATATCATCCTTCCTTCGTTTAATGTGTATTTTGCGGCTTTGCCGCCATCGTATCGACCGAATCATCCCGAGCCGTATAAGGGTGTATAAGGGTTATCCTTTAAGGTGGGAATGGTATTCAATCAGCCATGCTCTGGGGTCGTATCTTAGTTGCGCTCCAATATCTACTCCACTGCCGATAATGCGATTAGCCCATTCCAACGACTTTTGTAGTCGTTCTACTTCAGATAGGAGATAGGCTATATCGTCAGTCTGGGAAAGTGTTGTTTTCAGGAACTTGTCTGGACCATTTTCGAGAATAGAATTTGTGACCTTTTCCTGTCGTTCTCTTATCTCTTGTATCCGGTCATTCATGGGGAACCTCCTTATAGATGATAAGGACGTGAGGTAAGACGCCTGTCATGCTCGTTCCTGCCATAGAAAACTGAATTTGAACAATGTCAACGTCATTACTATTCGTAAGCCATCCATCCAGCTCTCTTGCGTCCATAAGTTCACTTCTGAGTTCACTTGCTTTACCTAGCATTTGGTATTCCTCCTTAACAGTTCAAGTCCTTAACTTGTACTCCGAGTATTTGTAAAGCCGTTACAAATCCGTCCTGGTATGCTTCTTTACCTTCGTCGCACCAGGTAACTCTCTTCGATCCGTCTACCGGCGCGCGGTTATATGCTTCTTTTAAGCGTTCAATTTGTTCAGGTGTCATTTGGTATTCCTCCTTTAGATGATGAGGGGTGATTAATCCGTCCAGATTTCCACTCTAAAACTTCCATCGTTAAAAACGTTGCTGCTTCCACCGAAGAATGAATATCCGTGATCACAGATAAAGGCTACCTCTAATGCCGACAGTTTAATCCCACTTTTGATTTTCCCGGTATGAACATTTCTGGCGTAAAGATTGGATTTTTCATGTTCTTCGAATACTTGCCCGGACAATCCATAAATGCTATCCACGCTAAACCGTTCAAGCAACTCCTGTTTGATTTTTGGATAATCGTTCTTTCCTGCTTCTGTATCCCAAACGCAATCTAATTTCACTGTTCATCTTCCTCTCAAATTTTAGTTTATCTATCCGAAAACTTTGTTTAATGGTTATGACGGTACACTGGTGTATGTAGGGGCTTAAGCTACGTACTTCCAATAGTGCTTGCCGTTACCTTCGCTGTAGTAGAGTCGTAGCATGGATCCGTATTGACGTTTCCACTCTCTCCCCGGGATCGTGTTATCTGCCCAATCATGGCAAGTGCCTTTCCATCCGTGGGTGCCGCATAGGTTCATAATGTTCCAAGGTATATTCCCGGGGCCCAGATGGGCCGCTTCGAGAATATGGGCTTTACTTAGGTTCATCATGCTGCCGCATCTTTCGCATACCGGAACGTCAACGCCTAGGAGTTCCATAGAGCGGCGATTTACCTCTGATCGTACTTGCGCCGTTACTTTGGTTAAATCCCCTCTCTTGGGCTTCCTACGCTTGCTGTGAAGCTGTTGTTCTTTACTGTATGCTGGCATGGTATCGCCTCCTAGAAAGGTAGATCATCATCGTTAATGTCGATAGGTTGTCCATCGTTTGCGAATGGATCTGATTGCTGTTTAGTCTGCCGTTCCTGCCCACCCTCACGATTCGATTCCAGGAAGCGGACGTTATCAGCGATTACCTCTGTGACGTATACTTTCTTGCCCTCGTTGTTCTCGTAGTTCCTTGCCTGTATGCGGCCCTCTACAGCAGTCAACCGGCCTTTCTTGAGATAGTTAGCACATGCCTCCGCAGTCTGCCGCCAAGTGACTATAGGGATAAAATCAGCGTCCTGATCACCTGTTTTGAATGCCCGCTCAACCGCTAAAGTGAATTGAGTGGTAGCCACCCCCGAAGGGGTGTATCGCAGCTCGGGATCACGGGTAAGACGTCCAATGAGGATTACTCGGTTTAACATTTATACAACCTCCAATAGATCAAGATAATGAGTCATGGTTTTTAGCTTTTTCTTTGATTTGCAAAATTCACATTTACCACATGCAAGTGGTGGTATATTGCCGAATTTCACTCCTAAAATTCTTGACATATTCGCTTCTACAACGGCTAGTTTTTCAGTTATTAATTGCTCATCAAACCAAATTATTTCTTTATCCGGTGTTTCTTCCTTGGACACTGCAAGCAATGTAGGCTCAAGGTACTCAAACTTCATTTCCTCATGTAGTCGTTCAATTTCCGCATACATTGCCATTTGAATGTCATATCCGTAATACTGGATGAATGAAACGTATCTGCTTCCATCCCAATACTTTTCACGGATTGCTTTGACTGTCTTTACGTCTGTGAATCTACCACTATTTCTATTCAAAACATCCAACTTTGCTTTCCACTTGGTTCCGAATATTTCAGCTGTAAGAATAACTTCTTTTTCTCCTTCTAAAACAGTCCGGCAAAGTTCATCATCGAGTACTGATTTAATCATTTTGTCTGCCTGTTTATAAGGAGCCTTAAGTTCTTTTTTGGCTGTGTATATTTCCGGTGAACTTAATTTAAATTTCTCGAATTCCTCATCACTTTCTAATGCGGCATGTACGTACGATCCCACCAACAAAGCTTCTCGCTTGTATTCTGAATACTGTCCGGATAATGTTGCCAAGGCAGCTGCTTCGCATTTCATAAATCCTTTATATTGGGAAACACTCATATATTCTTTATTCGCTTCGACAGAGTAATAATTTTCAGCCGTCAGTTCCACTACGTTTACCTCCTGTCGTAATCTGTTCTGTGAGCTTGTTTAGAAAGGCGTCAGCCATTTCTTCATCCAGTTGCATTAGCTTTACACCATATAAAGCAATCGCTTGATCATCAAGCCGATTAGCACGGAGCCCAAGAGTAGCCCAAGCTGCTTTAATTTTAGACAGGACTTCTTTAGAAGCTCTTTGTCCAAATTTGTTTTGGAAGGTATCAGGGTCGTCTTTATCTGTAGGGATATTGAAGAATTTGAGAGTGAAGTATTTTTCCGCATATGTGAGAGCTTTACCCACACCCTTTTCACCAGCTATATCAACACCTTGAGCATACCAAGGGCATTCAATTTTTTCTTCTGGATTATCAGAATTAACCCAAGTAAAGCTCATTGTCAGCTCAGTAAAATATGTGGTTGTTTTCTTGGGCTTTTCCTTGTCTACAAATTCCACGGTTTCGGTCAGAAGGTTTTTATCAATGATCCTAGGGATAAGCAACAGACCCATTTCATTGATTTTATCCCTGACTGATGCAAGTACCTGGGCGCTTCCGGTGTATTTGTATTGATTAGATTCTGACTCTTTCTTTAGGTAATCAACGGATTTCCTGACCTCAACAAGTTTCTGATAAATGTTCATGGATAAGATCACTCCTGTCTGATATAATGTACATAGGTTTTTTTACCAAACTACCTCGCTTTGGTCGCTGTTGTCGCAGCGGCCATTTCTTTTCTGTGCTCTCTCACGTGATTTTTGAAGTACATTCTAACCGCTCTCTCATTGCCCCTTGCTTTGGCAATCTTCGCTAGATCCCTTAGTGTCTCTTTTTTGCTCATCCTCTTTACCCTCCCTATCACCCCCGTAGTAGGCCAGAATATCGTCTACTGTTTGAAACGTCATGCTACTTTCTTCATCTCCAGTTCTTTGATGCGTTCAGGATCTAGCTGTAAATACTCCTCGTAAGGCATTACAAAGGTGACTCTATAGTTACGCTCCGTCATTCTTCTAAACAGCCAATCCAGATCAGGAGCGGACCATATAAAGTGTCTGCCGCATTCCGTTATCACAAAGTACTCAACAGGCTCCCCCATGTACTCGCCGCCCTCCTGCTTCTTTAATGTAGTGGTCTGCTGCGCAACGATCGGAACAAAACAGCATGTCGTCAATCTCCAGATAGGAGTCAAAGCTCTTATAAATTGGATCATTGCACATTTCGTTTTCACACACATGACGTGGATGGATTACTGGACGTTTTAACGGAATCACTACCATAGGGTTTTCGATGTCTTCTCTGCGTTTTGCCATTACTAATCTCCCCTTTTTACACAATTAGTGGATTTGATATACTATAATGGTTTAGTTCATACTACATATTGTGCTTGTCCATCATGCGAGGGTTACACCGCCTCGCCTTTCTCAAGCAGTTCGTCAATGATAGGCCATGCTGCCATGATAATGTTGCGGTCAATCTCTTCACGTTCTGATGGCTTACATACATACGCATTATTGATCTTTACTTTGGATTTACCGACTTGTAACTCAGCTACTACCATCGAGTCATCACCTCGATGTAGTTTATGCGCTAGGTTTGTGTGGACTACTTTCATGGAGTGAAGCGCCTCCTATTTAATGCGGACTAGTCTAGGCCGTTCTTTGTCACTACATCCGCAACTCAAGCTGGTTGAAGAGAAGTCGCCGCCATCCTCATATATGAATCTCATGATTTCTGTGTCCGGCTGAAACTCTTTACCGCAGATAAAGCAAGTGGTGTAAATTTCGTCATCATAGATATCTACTTTGATGATTTTTCCGTTAATCTCAGTTTTTAAATAGAACATTTAATCACCTTTCTAGTAATCGCTTTGTGTTGAACTGTCGTCAATTTGGTGATAGTCGTTTAAGCTCCAATATCTTTTCGGTCCATATAAGGAATGATTCCACGTTTAGCGAGTATTTCATGAATGAACAATCTTCCTTTTTGCGTCCAGCGAGTGTTGACCGTTACGTCTTGTTCTCCATTACTTCTAGTGATGTCTATCGTTTCGGATCTCGTATATCCTTTATTCATGTACTTGGCGTAGAGCAACCATTGTCCATTTTGTTTGTATTGAATTTTTTCTTCGTGGAGTATTTTATTTAATGCTTGTCCGGTAAGATCATAATCCTTTGCAATCTGCGTTGCAGTCACAGTGCCTTTAGAGCTTAGTATCCGATCCAGATAGGTGAGCTTCGGTGTGATTTCGGAAACCTGTTTTTCCAGAAGCATTGCTTTTGTTGCAAGTTGTTGACGAGTCTCTTCTTCTTCAATCCACTTTTTGGCTCGTTCTACCGGGTTGATAATCATATATGACGGAGTATGCTGATCGATAAGTTGTTTCTCCATCTCTTCGAATCGCATTACATACATTGCGGTGAAGAGCACACCTTTTTCTCCGGTCATCTTATTAGCTACCATGTCACAGCCTTTGCGAGTGAGATCGTAACTTCTAAGAGTTCGACCAGTAGAATCTTGATAAGATGATAGTTCAAAAAATTCACTCACCCCAATTTTGGGGGCAGTCGTCTTTTGTAAAATTTCTATATACCCATCAATATCTCTAAGTAAATGATCGTGTCGCTTGCCAGTCATCGCCGAAATTTCAATACTACTAGTGACGAGTTTTCCATTTTTGTCCCTTATCGTTAATTGATTCATTTGATTACTCCTTTACGCTGTTTTTTTATTTTGCTTCAATTCGTGGCATTCTTGGTCAAAAAAAAGGTCTGGAAACAACTTTTCGGCAGAAATTCCGAAGTGTCGAGACATTTTAAAAGCTAATTTGATCTTTGGATTTCTTTGACCAAGTTCAATCATACTGAGCAATTGACGGGATATTCCTAGTTTTTCTGCCACAACCTCTTGGGATCCCTCGGACTTCCTTATCTCTATTAAAAGAGAACGTTTTTTAAAGGGTTTCATCACATCTCACCCACTTTCTATGCCACATATCGTGGAAGTTGATAACCCAATTATAATGCAACAAAATGTGGCAGTCAATAGTTTTTGCAACGATTTGTGGAATTATTTTTTTGTGACACAAAACGTGGAGTAATATAGAGGAGGAATCATATTGAGTACTTTATTTAGCAAAGGAGAGAAGACAAAATTGTTGCCGGAGCGTTTGGTCAACTTAAGGAAAAAGAGAGATGAGACTCAGGAGCAAACTGCACAAAACTTAGGATTAACAAGATCGAGGTATTCGCAGTACGAATTGGGAACAAGGAAACCAGATCCGGAAACATTGATTAAAATCGCAGACTATTTTAAAGTTAGCTCCGACTATTTATTGGGTAGGGATGAATTCATTAATGAGGAAAAGGAGATGTATATTTCAGATAGCGAAAAAAGAATAGTAGATGGATTCAGAGAATTGGACGAAGCAGACAAATTATATTTAACTGATTTGCTTTCCAGGTTAAAAAAAAATAAATAGAAATCACGTTTTTGACTCTAATATATTTTCTAACTCTTTAGTTATAACTTCAAAATTATTATTGTTCTTAATTTTACTAATAATAAATAGTATTTCTTTTTTATTAGCTGTTCTTACAAAATTAATTAGTTCTTTCTCGCTGCTGTCATTCATATGAACAGTCCTCCTAGTTCAGCACCATGTAGGTAAATACTAACACGAACAAACGTTCTGTACAATCCAAAATATTGGTAATAAGGAGCTAGTGCATGACCTATAAACCGGGTCGATGCCGTCTCCGCCAGATTCTAAAAGAGAAAAGAAAAAATCAACAGTGGTTATCCGAGGTCACTGGAATTGATAAGTATCGGATATCTTATTACGCCAATGATCGAGGATTCATGAATTTAGCGACAGCGAAAACCGTATCAGTAGCATTAAATTGTTCAATAGATGATTTATACGAATGGAAATTAGACGGCGGAGGCAATGAGTAGATAATCTACTCTCGGCCCGGTATATAGTTGTGAGATGTCACAACTTGTTAGTACATAAGAAATAATATATAAACTGTATCATATAAATTTGAAATATTTTGTGAGTTTAGTCCTATCTTGGTTTTAAACAAATATGGTGAGATATAAGAATGTGTACTTACTGAAAGGGAGATATTTAATGAAATTTTTACACAAAATAATTACCTGTATTTTATCAGTTATAATCATCTATAAGTTTTAAAGACGGAAAAGTGAATGGATGGCAAGATTTAGACGGTAATCTTCTTGTTAAATAACAATAACGACCATATCCAAATTACGGGTATGGTTTTTTTCTTCCCTCTCCCCTACAATACAGATAAAGAAGCAACCTTATTACATTGGAGGATACACCATGGAACGAGTGGCAATGTACTTACGTAAATCACGTGCCGATCTGGAAGCAGAAATGCGTGGTGAAGGGGAAACATTAGCGAAGCATAAGAAGACGTTAATGCGGATCGCCAAGGATCAGGGATTGAATATAGTTAAGATCCGTGAGGAAATCGTATCCGGGGAAAGTCTGCTGCATCGCCCGGAGATGACCGCATTACTTAATGAGGTAGAGCGTGGAGATTATAACGCTGTTCTGTGTATGGATATAGACCGGTTAGGCCGTGGTAACATGCAGGAGCAGGGATTTATCCTTAATACATTCAGAGCTGCGAATACGAAGATCATTACCCCCACTAAGACATATGATTTGATGGATGAGTCGGACGAATTAATGACGGAGATTCAAACCTTGTTCGCTCGTCAGGAGCTTAAGATCATCACCAGACGTATGCAGCGGGGTCGTGCTCAGTCGGTTGAAGCCGGGAACTACATCGGTACCAGACCGCCTTATGGGTATGAGATAAGGAAAGAGGGTAAGTCTCGTTGGCTCGTTCCTCATCCTGATCAAAGTAAGATTGTGCAAATGATTTTCGAATGGTATACGCATGACGATCCTAAGGAGAGAAGGGGTTCCAACAAAATAGCCAACCAGTTAAATGATATGGGCTTTAAAAGCTATACGTCCATACTTTGGACATCTGCATCTGTACTGACCATTTTAAAAAACGAAGTATACACCGGACGGATTCAGTGGAAGAAAAAAGAGCATAAGAAGACAGCGGCCGGTCGTGTTACTCGTACCCGATCCAAAGATGAAGTAATCGATGCGGAAGGGAAACATGAACCGCTTATTAGCCGTGAACTATTCGATAAGGCACAGCAGATCCTGAAAGGCAAATACCATGTACCATATCAATTAGAGAATGGGATAACTAATCCACTTGCCGGTATTGTCCGTTGTGCAAAGTGTGGGTATTCCATGGTTTACAGACCATATACAACCCAGCCAGCGCATTTAATGTGCCATAACAGAGAATGCGATTGCCGCAGCTCTAAATTTGAATACGTAGAGAACGCCGTTATTGAGGGGCTTGATCACTGGTTACGTGAATATAAGATGGAATTTTCCAAGTACCCACGTGAAGATAAATCCGATCAAGACGTTGAACTGAAACAAATGGCTGTTACTTCTTTGGAGAAGGAAATGGTGGAGTTAGAAACGCAGCGGAACCGACTGCATGACTTCTTAGAACGTGGAATTTACTCTGAGGAAGTGTATTTGGAACGTTCACAGAGTCTTGCCGCACGCATGGAGGAAACGAAGCGTTCGATTGAGCGGGCTCACATCGAATTACAGGAAGCAATGAATCGGGAGAAGAAACAGAGTAACATTATCCCGATGATCCAGAACGTCATTAAAACATACAAGCGCACGAAGGACCCAGCAAAAAAAAATGCGCTGTTGAAATCCGTCCTGGCAAAAGTAGAATACCGGAAGGAAAAACATCAGCGCTTAGATGATTTTGAGATCGAACTGTTCCCGATCATTGATTAAAATACAGATAACCCGTAAAGGTCAACTCATTAACCTTATATAGTTATCCGTGTTGGTAACTTTCATTGGTGTATCAAGGGTTTATTCACAGGCTATTTTGATTATAACAAAAAAAGACCCTGCGATCAGCAGGGCCTATTCATTAACTCGCTTTATCCTCTTTTACAATCTTCGATTTATTCGCATTGTGGTCTAAACACGCTTTCTCAATCGCTGCATGTATCTCTTCTGCGGTCACATCGATTCCTAAATCACTCAGTTTTGCCGATGCGTATATAAACGCCTTGTTCAACTTATTTCGGCTTGTCTCGCTACTGAATACCGTTTCCGCATGTGCGAAGGCTTCATTGGCGATCTTATGGAATAACTCGCGCTGGCTTGCTGAGGTCTTGGTGTCAATCCAGAGATTTACCTTAGTCTTAAGCTGGGCGATGAACGACAATACGATCGTTGTAAGAATCCCGACAACAGCGACAACGATACTTGTAATATACGGCTGTAATTGATCCATGATTTCATTCATTCCTTTCACGCTCCTTTATAGATATCAACTTTATTTGGTTCGGCCTTGTCCCAGAAGATCCGGGCGCCGAGTGCTGCCGCAAAGTCCCGGGCGGTTACGTATCCCACCCCGTTGATTAGCTTTGTATCAAGCGTGATACCGTTAATACTTACCTTTCCTTTGCTGTAGCCAACGGTAGCTCCTAGCAAGTCCCCAATCGGTCGGGACGGTATCCAAGTTGTATTGTTGATGTTGTATCCGGTGTATGTCTGATCCTCATGAGTACGTACCATGATTTCCATTTCGGGGTAAGGTACGTCTGCGGGCTCCGGGCGGTCTTTCACGCCGAAAAACTCATAAAGGGCCTTGGCGATAGATTCCACAACTTTATCCTGAAACGCCGGGTCAAACAACTTCATTTCATCTGCCGGATGGTTGATAAATCCTGCTTCTAAGAGTGCGGCCGGCATTTTGGTTAACCGAGTAACAGCAAGATTCTGATTCTTCACCTTGCGATCTGTGAGACCAGTAGCGGCGATCAAATGTTTATGCAAGGTATTTGCAAAGTCCTCACATTCAGGCCGTGTATACAGCGTTTCTGTTCCGCTGGCGCTCCCCATGGTTCCGGTACTGTTTGCATGGATGGAGATAAATGCATCTGCTTTCAGGTTGTTAGCTATGTTCGCCCGTTGGCTTAATTCTAAGTATGTGTCATTCTTCCGTGTGAGGATCACCGTAATCTGGCTGCCGGACAATCGTTTTTCTAGCTTGAGCGCCATCGTTAAAGCAAAATCCTTCTCCCGTGCTCCTGTTGTCCCGATGGCTCCCGGGTCCTTGCCGCCGTGTCCTGCGTCTATCACTACTATTTTCATGTTGTTCCCCTCCTTCAATGGCTTTGCCCGGTCTGTAGCCGGACGTAATAAGTTGGATAACATACTTAAGCTCCTCCGATCCTGATTTGATGATTTCGTCAAAGGCCCATTTACACATGGTTCCACCCCCAAATGAATCATGATCCGGCGCTGATTCTCCAATATAATAAGCTGATTAGTTGCATAAGCCCTTACGTCATTTTCCTCACTGAACATCCAAGGGAAATAATGCTTTAGGCGTTTCTTTATCTTCCTCTGCTTAAGCAAGAGAAACACAATAGCCCCTGCCGATGACAGGGACCAACCGTGTTTAAATATAGCTTCAAGCAGATTTATCAGAAAATCGTACATCGTCCACCACCCTCGGCACCAGCAGCATGTCTCTTACTTCCGGACCGTACATATAGCACATAAATTCAAGCGTGACCGGGGATAAGTCCGTGTAATAAAGGTACTCGGATTCGTCATACTCGATAGGTTCAATTAACTCGATCATTTGGACACCTTCAATCCAAATTCTTTCTTGAAGTGGTTGCGACCTTTTTTTCCAGCTTCGTCCAGAACCTTCAAAATGCGAGTAACCTTCTTCTCCGTAGACCATTCCGGATTAATTTTCTTCAAACCTTCTGCAGTTGCCTCTCCAACAATTCTTTGTAACTCAACGTACTGTTCTGGCGTTAGATCGATTCTCTTTCTTTCACCAGTTGCTTTATCAGTACCGGAAATATATTTTGCAACCGCCCGAGGCGCAATGGAGTTATCGCCTGTTTCGTTGATCAGATCAATAACCAATTGCGCTTCTGCAGTAGGCTTATATTGACTGCGTTGAGCCGGAGATACGAATACATCAAGAAATGTATTTAGTTTCGTCTGTGGCTCTCCTAGAGTACTCACACGCTGAGGTAACTGCTGCGATAATCCCGGAACCGTAGATTCGGCGTAGTTCGTAATCTTTCCAAGTACATCATCCTTCATGGCATACGTTTCCCGGACTGTATCATCAGACAAAGTGTTAATTTGCCGCACGATACTTGGAACAAATTGACTCGGCACCTGTTTAGCTAAGTTCATAGCAACATCCTTAAACGGATTGTCACTGTTTTGCGGTATTTGAAACACTTCCCGGATGCTAGATAACACAGAAGAGTCTAGCAGTGTATTCACCGCGGCAAACGCTGAATCCGAACTAGTTTTTGTAAAGCCCTTATTCTCAGAAACGCCTTGATATATGTTTGATCCAATTGCCAATGGCATCGAAGCAGGCTGAGCCCATTCATAAGCCCATAGTGCATCACCAGGTTGTAACTTCGCCGCTTGGTCAATATCTTCACCGTTTAGAGCGGCTCCAATCATTCGAACCACCGCGGAACCGTTAATCTGGAAGTCTTTGACCCCGGTACTTTGCATCAGTTTACGCACTTCCGGGTCTTTGTCTGATTTCCCCCATAAAGCGCCTTTGTCTGCGAGCCAGAAACCGAGAGCTCCTATTCCAGTACCAAATAACGACCTAGTTACGCTTTCTATTACATCTGCCCGGGTTAAATTTGTTGCCGGATCACGGATCACATCGTGTATCTGTTTGAATGCCTTTAAGATACCAGCAGGAGAATAATCAAGACCACGGAGCAACAGGTTAGCTGGCGTCTTAGCAAATGGTACTGCTACAGATCCCAGACCAAAATCAGGAGATCCGGTTGTGATTCTGTTAGCCCCTCTACGGAATCCGGTAATTGCCTTTGCTAAAGCAGTGTCGTTTTGAAGAGTAACGAACTTCCCGTAATCCTTAGCGATCGTATGAACCACATCATCAACATTTGTCATCACCATTTGCATATGCTGCCGGATGGCATCATTGCCTTTAATTCCGTTGTTGATTGCATCCAGGTAAGCCACTTCGCTTAGACGTTGGTTAACAGCCCTTTGATATGCCGCAAAGTCAAAACCCTGTAAAGCGGCACCCAAAGTCTTTTCCATGTAAGTCAATGGGTTGTACTTGCTTCGGAATGCTTGTCCTTGAATCTCATATTTGGATGTTAATCCCTCTGGACTAACGCCACGCCATCCAGCACGCATTCCCTCACCAAGATTGGATACAAAGTCCTTTGTCGGTTGGAAGAATCCTTCCCATACACCCGGGCCTCGTTTAAAGGTTATCGTCCGTTTACCTCCAGTAATCTTAGAAGCGGCAATATCAATCGGAGTAGCCAATATTCGTTGGATCCGTTCGAATCGGTACAGCAACTCGTTACCTACAACGTTCCGTATCTGAGTCAATGGATTCAATAGCATGGAAATATACTGTGCAGATTGTAATTTCCGACCAATACCAGCCTTTTCAAATCCTTGAAGTATTTCTTGGAGATCCTGGGATGCCAGTCTTTGCTCTTGTCCAGATAGTTCAGAAACTTTTTTGGCCAAATTTTGAACAAAGGTAACATCGGACTGCGAAAGGCTGCCCTCATTTCGCTTAATATAGCTACTTGCAATCCGTTCAGCCCGGCTAATCACTTGTTCATTGATTTTCTTCACGCTTTCCGTCTGGTACTGCTTTGCTTTTTCATAAATCTCATTAAGATATGGACGGATGTTCTCTCCCAAATCACGTATCATCTGTTGTGACCAATCAGCGAACTTGATCGTACCTTTAGTAAGTTTGGCGGCGCCTATAATGGCATAATCGGCCCACTCATCAAGCGGTAATGAGTTCATCCGACCACGGCGAGCCCTAATACGTTCCATTGCTGCTTTTTCCTGTTCATCAAGGAACGTTACCACCCGATCACGGACACGAGTATCCTTCATTTCTTTAGGAACGCTCGCTTGTTTGGGTGGTTTTGATTTGGATGGCTGCAGGAATTTCTTCGCATCCTGGATAAAATCAAGCACTTCTTGCTTTTCTGCAGCTGTAATTTCTTCGCCTTTCCGCACTCTGCTCATGATTTCTGAGACTGTACCAGCACGCTCTTGGCTGATTCCTGCACCTTGTATTGTTGAAGCCGTGTCCATGATTGTAGTTGCCTGTTGTTCCGTCATCTTAACAGGTGCTTGGCCTCTCAATAGGTTCTCGTTTACCCGCTGAACCTTCCTTTGTGCCGCAAGCAGGGCTCCTTCTGGAGAAAGTCTGTTCCAAATAGATGCCGCTTGAACCGTTTGTCCGGCCTTTGTAAGCTCACTAGACAACTTATCTGCTATAGTTACGGCCCTTTGTACATTTCCGCTGGATTGCAATTCTTGGATCAATCTCATACCTGTAGCCACATCATCTGCGGTGAATTTAGTCTTATTCAACAAACTGGATTCAGCAGCATCAATACCTATATTGGTGATACGCTTATTAGCCTCAGCCACTGTGTCGAAGTTTGTAATTGGTGTATAAGTAGAATCTAACATCTTCCCAACCTCTGGATTAAGCTGAGTAGATTCTTTCAGGGTTCTATTAAATCCCCGTTCTCTCTGGTTTGGCGTGCTTGGTGGTGTTGCTAGTCTAGCTTCATTTGTTACAACAGAAGTTGGCGGAAGATCAACACCACTAGTAACCTTTGGAGAAGGAATTTCCCTTACTGGGTATGGATTTACTGGAATTTCAGTTTTATTTATCGAATCCATCAACGCATTACCTACACGCCTATTGTTCATTGCCGATTTAATTGACTGCGCTGCAAGTGGTGCGATCCCTCCGAGTGCTGCACCGCCTATTGCCCCGAATGCTGCCGATTCAAACAGTTCTTGATTCGTAGGTTGTCCGGTAGTCAAAGCCAGCGCAGGGCCTTGTACAGCCCCGGCAGCGCCCTCCCTCATGAGTTCACGTGTAACCGCTTGAGCTGTCTGAGGTTTCACTTTGCCAACGTTCAGACCCTTAGACACAGCTGCCTCAGCCTTCTGCAACTTAGGAGATGCAGCCATAACGTTATCTACAGCATTATAAGGAGCAGCTACGGGACCCATACCAATAGGAGCTCCGGTTGGTACTGCCATAGTAAGTACCGTACCGATCGCATCCGCAACCTTGTTGGCTGTCGGACCCAAGTCAGGCCGGACAGTAACCGGATTGCCTCCACTCATGATATTGTCGGGCATACTTCCGACACGAGAAACGAACTGCCCCACTGGATTTCCCTGTGTTAGCCAGTTCATAGCGCCTGATAAATACTTCACCGGGTTCCATCGGTTCATCGTATCGATCTCCATTTTATTTATTTCATATTGGGTCATGGGATCAAACTTAATACCGGTTGCGCCCTCATAAGCTTCCTGTGCCGCTTTATTCCCGTTAACCGCTTGGATAAGTAAAGAGTCCGTTGGTTTGATAGATCCGTACTTATCCATCGCATCTTGTACGTTAAATCTATATTTAGGAGCAAAACTGATGGTATTGTTTTGAGGTGATGGGTTAATTCTGGATTGGATCATCTTGTCGGGAGATATATCACCGAACTTATTCATAAGTTGACTCATAGGTTCAGTACCAACCGGTGGAGTATAATTCCTCACAGCTTCCGTCCGGGGATTTATCATAGGTGACTGTTGAAATGGTTCCCCACTCGTCAATCGTCTCTTGGCTTCGTCTGCCATTTGCTTACGTCTCATTTGTTCTGCCCTTGTTGCCATAGATTACACCTCACTTTCCGAGGATCTTCTTGATATAGTTCTGCGTCTCTTTCGGTGCATGGCTCAACCAGTTATCGCCATGCTTCCTCACAGCTTTATCCACGTTGCCGCCGCCCCAGTTATATCCTGCAAGTGCCTTGGATACATCGCCGTCATACTTTGCGATTAGGCCGCTGAGCATCTTCCCAGCTGCGTCTGTTGCTTGATTAACGTTATACGGGTCAATCCCGTAGCTTTTAGCTGTGCTTGGTATAAACTGGAACATACCGGACGCACCACTCTTACTATTACGTGCTTTAGGATTAAAATTCGATTCAGTCTGTGCGACTGCCGCCAATAATCCCTCAGGCAACCCATATTTTTGAGTTGCCGAAGAGATAAGGCCAGCGTATTTGGACGGCACATTTACGCTGGTTACTGCTTTCCCGAGAGTTCGACTCCGTATTTTTTATCGAAACTTTGAATCTCTTTAGAAGATAGTCCGAGTGAGAGCATAACTTGGTCATCTTGCCCGAGTGGTAAGCCCATACTTGCTACATAACTATAAATATTCTCTTTAGTAGCAGGATCAGATGGAAGTGTTAAGTTATCATCATCGTCTCTAACAGAGAATCGTTGACGTGCTGCATCAAGAACCTGAGTAGGCGTCATGCCGTTATACTCATTCGCTCCTCTCTGACTCCTTTCCAGTGCGACCCATTGACGATCGTTGTCATCCTCAGCCAGCGCTAATTGTGCCTCTTGATATGCCGTTTGGTTTCTCTCCTTCAATACGTTCAACCCATAGTTCAAGCCGTTCTGCCTAACTGCTTCGTCAAACTCCATTTGCCATCTTTTGTCTGAGATCGCATCCCGTACTTTCTGATATGCGAATTGTTCTTTGCCCATGTCGAGCTCTTGCCCCTGCAACGTTCTTCCCACACTAACCTTACTTGCATCGTTATAGTTTACAGTTGCTGCAAATTGGCTTGGATTAATGCCGTATTGAGGGAGGATCGCACGGATTGAATCGGCTTGCTTGCTCAGTTCTGTTCGTTCAGCTGCCGTGATACCAGGAGCCTCTGCACGCTGTTTCAAGTTAAGCAGTGTATTGATAGCTTGCTGTGCTTCTGGACTGATGTAATTTCCGGTCAGAGCCGCATCTGCACGGGCATTGTCATATCCTCGTTGTTGTTCGGTCGTAATCGCACCAAGAGCGTTGTACAGGTTTCCTAATTCGGTCTGAGCACGGTTATCCGCATACGATTGTTGGCTCATAAGTGGGCTTAGTAAGTTGATAACGTTGTTATATTGCTGCTGCTGTCGTTCTCGCTCAGCTGCAAGTAATGTCGGGATTACCTGAGTCTCTAAGTACTCCTCTTGCTCATTTTGAATGCTCTGCGCTCGTTCTCCCAAGGCTGTAGATCGTCCGAATCCTGCGGAACCTAATGCTTCCTGCGCAGCTCTAACTCCTTGTTGGGTACGTCTCCCAGCTTGCGCAGCATATGCAGCGTATTCAGCTGTATCACGTGGGTCTGTGACCTGTTGGTTCCTTGCTAAATCCATCAGATACTGAATTGTTTCGTCAACCTGACCGGTGTAACGGTTCTCCGGTAATTGCGTATTATTTACAATCTTGTTCTGGAGATCACCAATTCGATAATTGCTAAGTGCGTTGTTGTATGATTTCTGGTCTGTATAAGTTGTGCCGTTCACGTTAGATGTAGGGACTACAAACGGTTGGTTATTCAGCGTTACTGTGCCGTTGTTGTAGCCTATGGAATCAGGACTATACCCGGATGATTGAAGGGAAGAACGAACAGGCACGCTTCCCGGAGTGACCGATGGAGCTCTATATGTTGAAGCTGGAGTGCTGGTTGGAGTCGCTTTTGGAGCTGAGTAGTTATTCCAAGCGTTTTGGAAATTCTGTGCGCTGGTATACGCTGATCCGTTATATACCTTATCTGCCCTCATGAAGTTCTGACCGTTTACAGTAACGTATCCGTTCTTGAATCCTATATTTCCGTTATCAATCCCTTTGTTGTTCAAAGCGCTTCTTATACTTTGGTCGTAAGCGGAAGAGGCCATGTTATCACTCCTTTGCAATAGAAAGAGGACCCCAAAGGAGTCCTCTTATGGTATTATTTAGTTTGTACAACTCGCCTTGAGTGGGTGGGTTCCCTCCAGAAAGGGGGTGAACCTATGAATGACTTCTCTTTTGCCGATGTTATCGCATTCGCAGTCTTTGTAATTGCGTTGTTGACATATATCGATCGAAAAAAGAAGTAACCCGCTTCAAGGTTGGCACCAGTGCGGGTTACTCTTCCATGTAACAAAGTATGTTCTTGGGGGATATCCCACTCAAGAGGTTGTGCTGGGGACGGTCTGCCAACCGTCCTTATTTATTGTAATCAAGTATACACTATTTCATGCTACTTTTGAAGTTCGGATAGTTGGGATTCAATTTGTTTGATATCATTTGTAGCTGTTGTTATAGATTCTTCCGCTTCTTTAATCTCATTCTCATACTTGGATCTATCACCTAAATCCTCAAGAGCTTTTTTTGCAGGATTGATGAAATCTGGATTGCCTGAATCCATCGCAATATCCAATTTTTTCTGATACTTTGCGTAATTCTCATCAAATTTAGCTAGTTTTTCTTGAGATTTAGTCAACTGTTTTTGGGCCGTTGTTAACCTCAAATTAGCCATCTTCAACTCATCATTTAAAGCATTGATATTGGTAGTGGAAACCTCTGTTTCGCCCAATGTTATCACCTTACCTTCAACTGTAAGTGTTGTACCTGTCGCCTCAGCGACTGCCCGAACTGGCGCATATGTCGAACCATTAATAACAGCAGCATCAGCAATTTTTTTACCGTCTGACGTTTGTACTGTATATACTCCATCTACCTTTTTTCCAACTAAATTATTGATAGTATCTGCAAATACGGGGATAGTCCCAAATAACAAAGCCCCTATTACAAAACCTGAAATGAATTTTTTCATGAAATCTCCTCCATACTAGAATATATTACCTATTATATCGGCATAAGGAGGAAAAAGTTTCAAGATTCTACGGAATATTTACCTGAGCAACTAACGAACCATTAGCATTCCATAGCTTCAAATTTCTTGTAGTAGGGTCAAATGTCATGTTTGTCACATTAGATCCATAGTCTACTTTACTATCTAATTCATCTTGAAGTGTGTTGCTAGTGGATCTACTATATATATCCGACCAACTCCAGAAACTAACATCGTTAGATTGATCAAAATGAACGTCTCCTCCGGCTTTGAGCGTAATGTCTTCCCCAGGTTCCGTAAGAAAGTATAGTCCTGATCCGGCCCCATAATATACACTGGCAGTTCTGATGCCTTCGATAAAATCAATATAAGGGCTACCTGATTTAAAGGCCTTCATCTGAATGCCTTTGCCCTCACTAGCCCATACATTGAACATGTTATCCGTATTACTCATTTCAGCTCTTGGGAATGATTGACTAGTCGCGATATAAGACCCAAATATCTGTACCGCCTCGATAAGTCCGGCTGTGATATGTCCGAGGTTGGCTGAAATGGCTGATAGTTCCTCTACCATCATCTTAGCAGCTGTTACGGTACCTTTAATCAATACATCCCCATCCACCTCGACAATGTTTTCTTTATCCAGGTTCAGCATGAGATTGGTTAGTTCTTTAACGAGTGTGTTTATTTTAACCTTCAGATCCTCAAATGTGGGATCAGGCCTAAGCCCGGTAAATGTAGGTATTGGCATGTATTACCCTCCTTAGTGTTGCAAAGGTTGAATTCTTGCGAACCTTTGAACCTCATTAATTTCAACGTATCCGTTGCCTTCCAGTCTGTAACGCATCCAGTTGGTGATAGGAACGGTGTCCATAGGAACGATGATGTTTTTGTTTTGGCTTACCTCAGCTCCGCTCATGGAATCAATGGTCATGAAAGAATCCCCACGGTCATCCGTACTTATTTGGACGCTCATGCTTGATGTCTCAGATAAGAACCCTTGAATCTTCATCTCGTAATATTCCTTTTCCGCTTCCCTCTGTCCTTCATCGTAAGGACGGGTGGTAACAGAGTATGGAATCGCAGTTCCATTGTCCGTTGTTCCGTTATTCAACCTGTAGACCATGCCATTAGACCACGCACCGTAAGGAACGTCATTCAGCTGAGCACCGTATACCATGCCGCCGAGTGATTTATTCCGTATGTGCCACTTTTTGAATTCAATGTGATACACAATCTCAGTATCCGGTACCGTATTGTTACCAGTCGGTAAGCAGAGGTAATATCTGTGTCCATCTGTCCATGCACAGCATGCGTCCAATGCGGATTGATTGACACTCTCTAAGATGCGTTTTATCCTCGGATCGCCAATACCCATAGCCGCACCACCAGCGCCCATGTACACGTCATTTGGTCCTTTGAAGAATAGGTATGGCCCAACCTCAACAATGGTTTTATAAGCATCACAGCCGATGTCGTTAGATCCTTCCACAAGCCGGTGCGTCACCCTTGCGTCTCCCGTATGAAATATAAGTGCATAGGCGTCTTTCTTGAACGCCCATATCTGCCCTTCAAACGCCTTAAGCCCCGTGAGATCACCGCCATTAGGCGTGTAATACTCAACAATCCCCGAGTTCTCAGCCGATGACCAATCGAGAGCATCCTGAAAAGCGCAGTAGTGGATCTCATCATCCTTGGCGACATATACCCGGCGATTATCAGATGCAATATATTTGCCGATTGGAGCCCCCGACAATGTACTCAATGTGCTGCCGTTCCAGTATCTTGGAGAATCAACGCCGTTTGTTAAGATTAACGCCGGACCGTTGATATCAAAATTCGTGCTGTCCCAGTTAGCCGAAGCGTTAAAGCTGCCGCTAATGTTAGTCCAATCAGATCCATTCCAGTATTGGAGAGTACCGTTAGAAGCTCTCACAAGGTGTTTATTGCCGTAGTTGGTCAATAACCTAATATGACTGCCTGACGATGCTCCAAAGGCTGTACGACCCTTCCTAGTGGATAAGGATGGGTATAGATCAAAGTCCCATCCATACCCATCTACATACGCATTTTCCGACACAAAAAAAGCGTTGTTTCCTGTATCAACGCCATCTCCAAAATTATTCGCTCTTCTAATCTCGCTACCTCTCGGTAGCGGTTGCCAGATCGCCATTACCAGCACCTCCGGCCATATGAACCTGGTCGCTGCGGCATCACATCTATGGGCTTCGTCCATTCCGGTTCTGCTAGTTTCGTTTGCCATGCATATTCACTAAGCTTTTCTTCCTTATCAGCGGCATAGTTCCCTTTCATGGTCACGTCTTTTCTAGCTGCTGCAATCCGCTCCAGCACGCCGAGTTTAAGTATCTCGTGGTACTTTGACGGCAATTGGACCGTATCGTTTAGTTGATCAATTGTAACATCCTCCACAAAGGCGTCACAGAAGATCAACAAAGGGGTATTGTCCAGTATTTCTCCCGGTATATTGATATAAAACATCTGCCCCACGATAGAGTACCAATGCGTTTCAGGTGAAGCAAATTGCATATCGTCCACCCGAACAAATGGAATCTCTGTGTAGGCATCCGAATTATTGATTTGACCGGTCACCGTTTTGATTTTCGCCACATCCATATTGGATGGTAGGTTGTAAAAATGCTCGTGATAGATGGTTTGGATCAGATATGGTATGGAATCGAGCTCAATCGTTTGATATATCTCACCCATCGACTCATTCAACCATATCAGTAGCTGAGCGTCATCAAAGGTGTTCCGGTATCTGACCCGTATGTCTTTGAGTAGATCGCTGTATTTCATCGGCTTACCTCCAATCAAAAAGCCACATCGTTTAAGATGCGGCTTTGATTTGTATTAATATCAACCTATTTGATATAAAAATATCCATTTTAGGCTCCTTTTATCTCTGCTTGTATCCAGGTTATGTCGTATTGATTTGTAGATTGCGATCTTAAAATAATCTGTCTACCATCCGTCAGGTGGAGTGTCACATAATCTTCACCGTCTCTCAGGTCACTGTAATAAACATTTGATATAGTCGCTCCCTTTAAACTTTCGAAAACTTCTTTATTTCGGTTTTTCGAGAAAAGTAAGTCCATAGTCCTCATCCTTAATAGGTAATATATACCTATAATGATAGATTATTAGAGATGAACTTTCAAGACATTTCCAACGATCCAATTATGTTTTTAGCTATAACCTGGTGCCCTAAAGCATTTGGGTGCAAACCATCATCAGATAGTGCCAATGGATCAATTCCGCTCCAAGCGCTGTAATTATCAATCATATCTATGTTGTTGTCTCTAGAAAGGTTGTAATTAATGTTACGCACGTCTTGCATGGTAAACGAGAATGTGGTCGGACTTTCATCTGTAGCTGGGTTAGCAGACATTATTATCACATCCGCGAGCGACACAAGCGAATCGATTAGAGTTTTTAAGTTAATAAGAAAAGTATTAGTTCCCTTTGGTCTACTTGATGATATGATCCTATCGTTTGTTCCGAACTGGCAAAACACGTAATTGTCATATGGAGTAATGGCTATTGGTGATGTTGTCATTGGACCCACTTTAAAGCTCTGACTTGTCGCCCCGATTATCCCATGATTCGTAATCCGAACCTTTTTGTTAATGATAATCCCCTCAACACGAAGTTGGTTATTGCCAGATGTTCCGGGTTGCACAGTTTTAATTTGGATTACCTTGTTACGCACATAGTTGAAAACATGTTCGCGTTGGTTGTTATTTCCAGATATCACACCATCAACTCCAGGGACAGTGCTGAATACTCCTTTACTCACACCGTCAACAAGCAGTTCATAATTTAGTGTGGATGTAGTCGATGCGAAACACAATGTGAACCGATCACCAGTAAAGTTAAAACTGATAGTATGCACACCAGTTCCCGTTGATGCGGCTACTAATTGTTTTTGAAAACCAGTTACAGACGCACCAGATTGCGACTCGCCTATGGATGTAGCTGTTCCAGTGGTTGTTAGAGTAAAATCACCGCCAAACGGATATAGAATTGTTTGACGTGTATATTCAGCAATTGCTTCACCAGAAGTGGAAGCTGACCAATTTGATAAAATCGGGGATGCACCAAGCATATACTGCTCTCCGATATACCGTTTAAACTCATTGACGAAACTAGGAGAAGTGAATTTATCTCTCGGGTCAGACAAAGATCCAGTCCTTGGCTCAAAAGTGCCGTTATCAGCAAGTGTTCTCCCCCATGTGATAGAATCACCTACAAACACAATCCCTGTAAATTGTTCAAGTGGATTCCCCAATGACTTTTTTAATTTTGACAATTGACCACCAAAGGCATGAAATCTTGGCGGTGTGTCCAATATTACGGAACGAGTAAAGCCGCCAACCTTAAAAAACCCGTTGTAATAACGGTTTTTCTTGGGAATAGCATCGACAACATACGTTTTATTACCTAAGTCTATTTGCTTTCCGGTTACTACCGCTTCGAGTGAAGTGAATGCCGCTGTGTCGTTTGTTGTTCCGTCACCAATCGCTCCGTATGCTACAGGGCTCAATATAAGTTTAGTCTTTACAGTTAAATCTGCAATTTGTCCTTTAGCAGCAACTAAATCTGGAATAGGATCAGATCCGTCATTGTTATGAGATATCCCATGAGGTCCCGGGGTTGATTCGCCCGTTGCAGTAATGGTCACTTTATTGTCTGATGGATTAGTGGAAACTGATATTCCTACGCCACCGACTAAGTTAATCGTATCACTAGGACCCTTTGCCAACACATCGTTTACTGTACTGAATGCGTTCTGGTTCTTCTGAGCCCCTTCCTCGACCGTATTCAGGAACAATCTATCTTCTTTCGTCATAAAGCCATCTCGTGTTTCATCAGCAGGAGGGTGCATGTGGAAGCCATCCCCACCAGTTAAGCTGAGCTTTTGAGCAATGCCAGCACTTACTATCTCGTTGACTTTTCTAGCCATCCTTCTCACCGCTCTTTCCACGTTTCATAGGCTTCTCCTTCTCGTTAAGCAGTTGCGCAATCTGCTTAAGGAGCTGGGTTTGTTGCCTCATCTCCGCTAATATTTCATTCTTGTATCGTTCTTCTGGGGTCACACCTTGGAAATGGTCCATAGTACACCTCACATTACAAAAATAAGGGAGAGCCGAAGCCCTCCCCTCTGTTTACTTTTCTTCCATCAGCCCTGCAGCCTGTAGTTCCGTTAGTAGCAAGTTGAAGTTTTTAGCTAAAAACACCGGATCTACATCGCCTTTAACATTGATTGGTTTGATATGTTTGATTTTATTAACCGGTTCACCACCGCCTACCTGCTCGGGGAAGATTTCATTCCCACGGACAAAGAGACGGTCAAAATCAGTCGGTGCAGACTTGGGAACCGGAGTGGATTGATCAGGCATGTTAGCCATTTAAAGCCCTCCTTATACCCCAGTAGAACCGACAAGGTGACGCCAGTTTGTTGCCTCATTCGCTTCACGGAAGTAACCGAGCCATTTTTGAGCACCGTTATCCTCTTTGATCGGCTTCTTAACAAACTCAGGTTGTTCACGCCAGATGTGGTTGATCTTATGGCGCGTGCCTTGGATGAACCAACGTACATCTGTTTCCCAGAAGTCATTGACCACCAGTTCCATGTCAGGAAGAACGTTCTTGTCATTGTTGACTGTACCGGCAACCAGAGCAGATTGCAGGATTGTTGCAGCGGTGAACTGGAGTGCAGTAGGTACAACCAGTTTGCGTGGGATGGAAGCGATCTTCTTTCCGCCTTCATCACGCTGCTTACGGAACAAGATAATAGCTTGTTTCAACGTGTTATCGCTCAAGGCTCCAGTAATCAGGTTGTCCTGAGTTCCACCAATGTCGCCATAGTTCGGGTGAGCATCGGAGAAGATTGGAACGCCGTCATAAGCTGGGCGATCATACAATTCGTTCAGGAATTTAGCGAAGTTTTGCTCAACCGTTTCACGGCCGCCATGACCGGCATCCTTTGCCATATCAACAACTTCATCGTATTTAGAGTCAGCGATCTGCTCACGAGACATGACGACTTCAACGCCGAACGGCTCGTATTCCGTTACAATCAATGGGCCTTGCTTGAAGCGTTGTTCCTTAGCGTTCTCAAGTTCTTTCTTAGACTGCCAAGCGCTGATACCGGCAATGATTTGCGTTGTGCGGTTATTGCCGTCTCCCGTTTTGTTATTAGCAACTCGGGACCATTGTTCCGGCTCTTCGTCCCAGCCCTCAAAGAATGCTTCGTCAATTTTTCGTGTATAAAGGTTGTTGAATTGTCCTGTGTTCATTGACATGTTCGTTCACGTCCTCTCTTAAAATACCAGCCCAGTGGAGATAACCACGTCAGCTGTTTTTTTTGTGTTGTCGTAAGCAATTACTTGGCACATGCCGCCTGTCGTATCGTCAAGGTTGATAGAGTTCTTATCACCCAAATCAAACTTCTTGGTGTACAGATCCGCTTCGGCAAGAGTCGTCTTGGTTGTACCAGTGAACGGGAACCGGAATACAGAGTTCTTGAATAGCGTAACGCCGATATTATCCTTGGTTGTCGGGCTCGCTCCGGTTGTAATATCCTTGTTCGCTACGCCGATAAGGGTAGTAGAACCACCAACCGCAACAACCACTTTGCCTGTAGCAGAATCAATCTGCAGCGCATCTCCTTCTTTGATGGTTTGGTTAGCGCCAACGTTAAAATACTTCACAACCGCTTGATTACGGCCATCGATCATTTCAATAAAACGTGCCATGTATTAGGCCCTCCTTTGATTTTGTGATGCTTTCCATTTGCGATACCCTTCCAGATCGTTCGGCATGTCAATCAATCGGCGTGCCTCTCGTTCAGAGATCCCAGCCTCTTGCGCTGCACGTTTAACTTCTGGAGGTAATGGTTTTTCTGTCGGCACAGATACCGGATTATCCGTCTGCACTGTGCGCTTTGCCTTGGACCTCTTGGCGATCTCCCTTTGTTGAGCTTCACGCTGCATCTGCTTGGCTCTTTCAGGTCCGCCAATAGCCCAATAGGCTTGATCAGCTGTCAGTTTCCCACCTGAATCCTTGATCAGCTGCTTGATTTGGTCTTTCATTTGCCTGATCCCAGAGAATTCCGGTTTGTCAGCCAGGTCATTGATCTGCACGGTTACACGTAAATCCTGCAATTCCTCAGCTTGTCGTTGCTGTTCAATCTGATTCTGCAGATACGCTTGTGCCTGTTCGTCCGTCCAACCCTGTTCATAGGCTAGTTGTTCAGCTTGTTGACGGATTTTGTTCTGTTCAATCGCTTGTTGTGCGGTCATCGGATCAATGCCGAGTTGGTCAAAGAACGCCTTATAAGGGTTGTACTGTTGCTCGTATTCCTGTTTCAGTTGTTCTTCCCGTTCGGCAAGTTTCCGCTTTTCACGCTCTAGCGCTTTCTGGAAGGCTGTCTTCTGCCCCTCGGGTAATTCGATATCGTCTTTATCCTCAGAAGCGTCAGAACGGTCTTCTGGTTCGTCAGAATCGATATCTTGGACGTCCTCAGTCACTTCCTCATCCGTGATATCGACTTTTTCCTCTTCGACTATCTCGGATTCTTCATATACAGCGGCATCCTGTATGTCCGGTTGAGTTTCCTCAGCGGTCATGCCCGTTACATTTCGTTCACGATACTCTTGCAAATTCATAATTACTCCTCCTTTTGACTTCCCGGCATCGGAAATCTATTCTCATGCCCGTGGATGCTGTTCATCCGGTCAGCGTCAAGCACGCATATATATAAAAGGGCCACGGATTCTCACCGCAGCCCTGTCACTTATTCGATTTCTTGTCATCCACCTTGCCTGTTACCTTGTAATCCTTCTTCAACCCCATCGTGCGGTTATGCTCGCCATACCCCTTTTGGGTAGTTGTGCTTGCATTGGTCTTCTTCTCGGCCATGTCCTCACCACCTTTCGGTAATCTTCTTCGTCATCAATCTCCAGCATCAGGTCATAACCGGTTTCCTTCTCCTTCATCGGTAAAGACCCTGCCTGATGTGGTCTTTAACCCGGTGTGTGTTCTCCCTTAAGGCAAACGTTCCACACGTTGGACAGATAGCACCATTGTTATGGTACAAGCTAGGACGCTCACACTTCGGACACACTGGAAGGTTCTCCAGCGGGTCACTAGCTCCGTACCGCATCTGATTGCGTATAAAACTGCCAATCACCGGGTCACCGCTAAGTAAGTGATAAATATAATTCTCTTCCCGTTTCGTCATGTATCGTGTATTAGCCAACCATAGCACCTCCTTGCATCATTGGTGGTTGTCCCGGCTGCTGTGCTTGCATGAGCGCTTGGATCAGCTCAGGTGGTATTGCCGGAGGTTGCCCGGATGGATCTCCAGCCATCGGTGGCATCGGAGGTTCCTCTTGAACGGCCTCATCGTCATTATCCAGAGGCAAACCAAGCTGATTACGCAAATAACGGCGCATTTCTGCATATCGGATAAGTGGACCTTCTTGGTAAACCAATTTACCGAGATCAAGAAGAGATTGATAGATAAACGCTTTGTCATTCGGAAGACCGTCACCGATATTCAGGACAAAGTCGTATTGAGCGTCACGGGTTAATGGCTTCTCGGTCATCGATATACCATCTTCCTCTTCAACTTCCTCAATATCCGTAAGAGGTTTCAACGACTCTTCACCCTCCACGTCATTCGGGATCATGATCGGTACTTCCTTAAACTTGGATGGATTTACGAAATGGTAGTCTGGTTCATCACCATCAATCCTGATCCACATCTCCTCATCCCAGTTCTCCTTTACCTCATCGAAAAGAAGTTCCTGTACCTCGCTCCAGCCCTCTTTGAACATCTTACCTTTATGGATTACACCCTTTTGTCCGGCTTGCTGCAGAGCCATAATTGCGGCGGCTGCGGTTATTTGACCCGGCTTTTCTCCACGGCTTACATCCGATCGTCCGCTGATCGTGTCAGCCTCGCTGAATGCTTTCTCCCGGCGTACAATAACGTCAGAAGAAACGGTTTGAGGTGGAACAATGGACCATGCATTATGGTCACGCATTGGTATTCTAAGTCCCGGCTCATTCGTCCACTTCCGGAAGTTGAAATTCTTACCGGCTCCCATACCAACAACCACCTGAGGATTACCGGATATTCTTGCATTCATACGGATCTGATCATCGAGCTCATTAATCAGGTCCTGCGTAGGCATCAGCAGTTCCACATCACCATATCCCCACGCCGTGCCACGCTTGAGGTAGCATGGAATCATAACGAACGGGTATTTGTCCCGTCGTTGGATCGTTACGTTCTTTTCCCGGCTATCCTCCAGCACAAGATGATTCGCTACATGCACACAGTACAGTTTCCCTTCCTCATCACGCATATAGCACTCAATATCCAGAGCACGTTGTGAAGTCTCAGGGCTAGCCTCATCGGACTTAGCATCCGTGAACGTTGATTCCGGGTCATACGGCACGCTTACCTCACGTTTAACGTACTTTCCCCATTCTGGGTACTGTTTTCGGAACCAACTTAACGGCCTCGGTACGGCATGAATGATAAACTCCGCATCCTGCAGCAAGTCTGCTCGGGGTATCTTCGGGTCAGGGAAAAAGTTTGCTGGACTAATTACATCAAATTTTGGCAACCCACGCCCATCCAATTCATCCTGGTCGAACCACACTTTGATAATTGTTGTGCCGAGCTCCAGTCGATCATGTTCAGCCACGTTCATTTTGGTGGAGAACCGGTTGCGGTATAGCACAAAGTCCATGATGTTCTGCGCTTGCTCAGCAAACATATCATCTGATGGCTCCCAACCTTTGGCTGATGTATTAAACGGCTTATCTACCAAATCACCGATCTGACTCTCTATGATCGGGTGGATCAGGTTCGTCACGCTTCCCGGATGTTCATGGCTCTGCTGCGGGTTCTGTCTGCTTTGCTTGTAATCGTCACACTTTCGCCATATTTCAGATAATCCAAGGTTCTCCTTGGCGTTCCACGCTGCTCGGAATAGCTGCTGAACTCGCTTGGCAAGGTCCTTCTTCTCC
>JACYYK010007652.1_pt1 | contig 41765 bp, 48 predicted proteins | sample 8236871 | NCBI WGS metagenome assembly JACYYK01 (sample SAMN14103087, study PRJNA606662) | landfill metagenome | isolation source: landfill solid waste inoculated with endophyte fungus Paravalsa indica | place: India:New Delhi, Okhla landfill site | collected 2017-11-05 | reverse complement strand
TACCGGCCGCGAACGTCGCCGCTATCGCCGAGCTGCTGACCGCCGCCGCACGCCTGTACCCCGGCACCCCCCGCCCCCAACGTGTCACCCGGCAGGCCGCCGAGTACGCCGCCCGCATCGTCACTTCCACCCCGCCCGTGTCCACCCTGCCGATCGGGCCCGCCACCCGCGCCATGCAACGCCTCAACGTGCTACGCCGCGCCCAGTACCTCATCAACGCCGCCCGCCGCCTGACTCACACGATCCTGGCCAACCCCACACCGCAAGGCGTCACAGGCGCGGTCGCCAAGGAACAGCGCTACTACGCCCAGCACGTGCACGCCTCCAACAACCGCACCCAAGCCGCCGCACTTGCCGACTCGGTCGCCCAACAGCACGGCAAACCCGACCCCACCACCGGCAAACCGGGTGTGCTACTCGGCTGGCACGCGGTGATGGACGACCGCACCTCCACCGAGTGCCGCGCCGCCCACGGGAAGAACTGGCTCATCACCGCCATCCCCAAGATCGGGCTCCCGGGCACCGTCCACCCGCACTGCCGCTGCAAACCCGGCCCACCGTGGCCCACCCGAAAGCTCGTGGACGGCGGACAACTCCCCGCGATCCACCTCGCACGCCGCTAACCACCGCCCCCTGACCCGGTCTGTGGGGCGGCTCAACCCTGCCCAGAACAGCACCGGGCCTGGAGGAAACCCCATGCACGACACGGTTGACCTGTCCGCGAAAACCGCGGGCTACGCCACCCGATCCACCCCGTTGGGGTCGGGGGACCTGTGGAACACCGATGGTCTGGAACTGCCGCACTACATCCGCAACGTCGCCCGCGGAATCATGCGCACCGGCAAGTCGAAGTCCCGGTCCATCGCCATGGCCGTCGCAGCGGTGAAACGCTGGAAGCGCGGCGGGGACGACGTGTCACCAGAGGTTCAGGCCGCCGCCACAAAGGCTGTGGCTCAGCTGAACGCCGCCCGCGCCAAGGCCAAGGCCACCCCCAACAAGTCCGACCACGCCAACACCACGGGTGCCGTCGAACTGTCGGGGGAGCAGCCGCGCGTCCCTACCGGCAACCCCGGGGCCGGGCAGTTCATGGGCACCGACGACCCCACGCGGGTGCGGACCCGTGAGGTCCCGAAGGTCACCGAACACAACGCCGCGAGCCTGCGCGAACAACTCGACCAGGCCACCAACGGCGGCACCACGGAACTGTCCGCCCAGACGGCGCGGGAGATCCTGCTCGCCTCCATGAAGGTCGGCGACTCCTACCAGCACGTCCCCGGCACCGCCTACCACTGGCGGCACGGCTGGAAGCCCCTCGACGTCGCCACCGCCCTGCTGTGGGGCAAGACCAAGGCCGCCGAGAAGCTCCACAAGATCGGCGCGGGGCACTTCAACGCCGAACCCAACTCGTGGTGGCAGAAAAACCCCCACCTCAAGCAGACCCTCAACGTGGGCGAGATCGGGCACGGCATGCACCAGCCGACCCTCTACAAGGCTGTGCCGGACGCCGCCGCCCTGGCCAAGATCACCAAGCAGACCCACTTCGTGCTCAACGACAAGAAGCTCGGCGTCTACATCACCGCGCAACGCCCGAAGGGCGCGCACGTGACCGTGGAACCGGGTGGCTTCGCGGGCGCGGTCGGGAAGGTGCCTGCGGATCTGCCGAAGGCGTTGAAGGAGTCCGTGGCGAAGGCGCATGAGCGCGCGAACGACAAGGTGGGTGTGGCCACGCCGACGGCTGCCCAGTTGCGGCAGCTCGTGGACGGCACCCCTGCCACCACCGCCACCACACCGGACACGCCGACCATCTCGACGGTGTTCGACGGGCTGCCACCCGCACCCGGCTCCAAGAGCGACGGCTACCTCAGCATCATCAAGGCCAACAGCGTCGCCAAGAGCCTCGCCAACCGCAACAACACCTCCCACTACGTGGCTGAGGGGCAGGTTGACGGCCAAACCAAGTATCTGGTCACCACTCAGCCGCCCAAGGGCGCAGTGTCCGTGCACGACCCCAAGCCCACACCCAGCACGACCACGCCGTCCGCCCCGACGACACCATCGACCCCGGCGGCGCCGTCGCCTGCCCCGGTGACCACGGGCCCGGTGGACCGGTTCACCCCCGTCGACACCAGCACGTGGACCAAACTGTCCGGCCCCAAGGGCTCCAACCCCGGCGGCGTCTACCGCGACACCAACGGCGTCGACCACTACGTCAAGAAGCCCAAGACCGCCGACCACGCCCGCAACGAAGTCCTGGCCACCGAGCTGTACCGGCTCGCCGGGGTCGACATCGCCGACGTGCGCCTGGCCACGGTCGACGGGCAGATGGGCACCGCGTCCCGCATGCTCCCCGAGGCCCAGTCCAACCTCAAGGCCAAGCTGGACGACCCCGACTACAAGGCCCGCGTGCAGGAAGGGTTCGCGGTCGACGCCTGGCTGGCGAACTGGGACGTCGCCGGGCTCGGCTACGACAACATCGTCACCGCCGACGGCAAACCCGTCCGTATCGACGCCGGTGGCGCGCTGCTGTACCGGGCGCAGGGCGCCCCGAAGGGCGACCAGTTCGGGCCCACCGTGCCCGAATGGGCAAGTCTGCGTGACGGCAAGAAGAACCCGCAGGCCACCAAGGTGTTCTCGGGGATGAGCCCGGAAGCGATGCGGGCATCAGCGCAGCGGGTCGCCGACATCACCCCGGCACAGATCGACGCGGCCGTGGACAAGGCCGGCTTCGACCCGGACACGAGCGCGAAGCTGAAGAACCTCCTCAAGGCGCGCCGCGCGGACATCGCCAAGAACGCCGAGATCAACCTGCCCGAAAACAGCGGGTCCAAGGCATATGCGCCGACCCCGGCGGACGCGCCGAAACCGACACCGACGGTCAACACCACCAGCTACACCCCGAACACCCCCACCGCGACGTCGGGGGATGTGCCGGAGCCGACACCGGGCCAGATCAAGGTGCACACGATCGTCGCCCAGTCGTCCGGCAAGCCGACTTACATGGTGTGGGACGGGATGGGGTTCCTGTCCAAGAGCGAGCCATCGGCCGACCAGGTGTCGTGGAAGGTCACCCCGGACGGCAAGGCCACCAAGGTCGATCCCGCGGAATCGGCACCGGCGCCGATGGTCAGTGCGGTGACGGGCGAGGCTATCCCGCCGAACCCGTTTGCCGCGCTCGTTGCCCGCGCTGCCGCCCAGAACACCCAAGGCGCGGCCACCACCCCGGATGTGCCGCCCACGCCGACGGCCAGCCCCACACCCAACCCCGGGGCACCGGAAGCGGAGGAACCACCCGCCGCAATCCTCGACGGCGCCAAAGCCATCGCCCAGAGTCTCGGCAAACCCCAGTACGTCAAGCTCGACGGCACCGGCAACTTCGCGTTCGGTGACCACCCGCCCGCCGGGCCGGTCAAGACCAAGCCGACGCACTGGAAGGTCAACCCCGACGGCTCCATCTCCAAGGTCGAAGCCGGGGTGCACACCCCGATCACCAGTTCGACCCTGCCGCCGGACGCGCCGAAGCCGAAGGGTGGAATCCACCCGCCGCACGCCGCCACCCAGATCGCCACCGAGTCCGCCAAGATCACCGGCCAGCCGTACTACACGCAGCGCCTCGACAACGGCGACCACGGGGTGTTCGACAAGGCCCCTACCGGCGCGTATGTGCAGCACAACCCGGACGGCACCACCACCGCCGTGGGCGGGTCCGGCGCGGGGAGTGATGTCGGGTTGCCGACCACCGAGGTCAAGCTGCCCGGCTACCTCTCACCCATCCCGATGCCCGGTAAGTCACCCGACTCGAAAGCCAAGATTGCCGCCGCGATCGCCGACCTCAAGGCCGCGCCCACCATCCAGGGTGACGCGGACCCGAAGCACGGCACGCTCAACATCGCGGCGAGCATGCAATACGCCGCGGTCACGGGCAAGCCGACGTTCTGGTCGACCACCAAGGGTGGGATGGTCACCAAGCGGCCCGGCAAGGCGGTCTCCTACTACGAGTTCCGCCCGGACGGCACCCTGTGGAGGCACCACGGCGGCAGCATCCTGCTGGACGAGATGTCCCCCGTCCATGTGCTCAACCACATCGGCAAGCACCTCGGCAAGTCCTACGACGACATCACCGCCACCAAGCCGGTCAAGGCGGGCCTGATGGAGCCGGTGACGGTCAAGTCCATCGATCCCACCAAGTGGCAAGAAGCCCTGGCCGAGGTGAAGCAACTCGCCAACGCCACCGGTCAGCCTCACCACCTCGCGTTGGACGGCACCATCAAGCAAGGCGAGTCCACGGTCGTCAAGAACTTCTACCCCGACGGGAAGGAACCCGCGGTCACCAAGCTCGGGCTGACCCTATTCAAGGAGTCCGTCACCGGGGACCCGACGGTGGCGTCAACGGTGGCGAAGGTGGCCACCGCCCCCGACCTGTCGGGCAGCGGATCGTTCGCCGAAGGCATTCAGAAGGCCGTCAAGACAGGGGTTCCGCACTATCAGACCCACCAGTCGGCTCCCATCACGACACAGCGCCCGCCGAACAACAGCGGCTACGACGCTTTCATGCCCGACGGCACCATGTGGACCCACAAGGCCGGCGATGTCGCCATCGAGGAACAGAAGCCGGACAAGGTGGCGAAGCTGGTGGCCACCGACATCGACTCCTTCACCAAGGAGCAGGCGTTCAACCACCCATCCGCCGGGCCCGCTCAAGGCGAGACCGCCACGGTGCTCGACCCGGAGACCCTGCCGGAAGTGGGCTACACCAAGAAGGGCAAGAAGCCGTTCTTCATGGCCGCGGTCGGCACCTACAGCGAGGGCCAGAAGGTGGTCGGGAAGAACTCGGCGGGCAACCCCACCGAGTACGAGGTCACCGGGATCGGTAAGCCGTTCAAGAAGAAGGGCGTGGAGCAGCAGTACGCCTACATCACCGAGACCGGCAACCCCGTCCACATCGGCGCCCAGCCCAGCCGCGAGGCCCCGGGCACGACGCCGGGCCCGATCACTCTGCCGAAGGTCCGCTCGAAGCTGTCGTTCAAGTCGTTGGTCGCCGACTTCAAACGCAAGGTCAGGCCCACCCCGCGAGAGGCAGCAGCGGTCAAGCAGTACGGCTCGGAAAACTACGGCGAGCTGCACTACCAGGTCGTGAACAAGTTGCTCCGCACCGGCGGGGAGCTGTCGGACAAGCAGAAGAAGTTCGTGGCCGAACTGCACTCGGTGGCCCGCAAGTACGAGGCACCCGAGACGTTCACGGTGCGCCGTGGCATCAGCGGCAAGTTCTTCCCGAAGGGCAACCTGACCGGCAAGGTCTACCAAGACCAAGGGTTCGCTTCGGCGTCGGTGCCACCTCACGGTGGATTCGGCGGGGACGTGAAGTTCAACATCACCGTCCCGAAGGGATTCCACGGTATCGCTCTGGCAGGCGTGGCCATGCCAGACGGTGGGAGCGCCGCCAGCTATCCGGAGAACGAGTTCCTGCTGCCCGCAGGCACGAAGTACATGATCCTCAAGGACGAGATGAAGAACGGCGTCCGCCAGATCGACGCCATCCTCGTCCCGGCGGGGACACGCGAGATCGGCCAGCAGCAGGTCACCAAACACGACGCGCAGCGAATCTGGGAAGACCCGTCCGACGCGGGTCTCCAGGCGGGCGCGTTCACCCCGCAGGGATTGGCCTACCTGCAACGTCACGGCACCACAGCGTGGCGCCGAAAGTATGCTAGTAAGCAGAATGCCCCAGTGCCGGCTGGAGTAGGAACGTAGGAAGGACACGCCATGGCTGTCGCACAACCTGGAGACGCCGCCTGGAAACGGATGTTCGAGGACACCGGCGAGGGCGCCATCATCGAAGACGCCAACCCGGTCGAGCACAGCCCCGAGGCCCTGCGGATCTTGCAGGAGCAGGGCGTGGACGCCTACAACGAGCACATCGCCAAGCAAGGCAAGTAACAACAGCAGACCACCGAGAGAAGACCCCCGCACCCGCCTTGGGTTCGGGGGTTTTTTCATGCCCACACACGGGTCTGCTGGAGGGAAGACACCGTGACCACACAGATCCTCACCCCGCTGGACTTCGGGGCACCGACCCACATGTCCGAGCGGGTATTCCGCAAGCAGATCCTCCCGATCGGGTCGATCAACTACAAAGGCCGGAAGATCGACTTCACCCGCGACAAGCTCGCCGCGATCGAAGCCGCCTACCGGGACGGGGCATTCGACTTCGTGCCGCTGGTGGTCGCCGATGAACGCAACACCCACACCATGGACCCCCGCCACACCAGCGGGAAGGTCATCGACATGGAACTGGCCGCTGACGGGCTGGACGTGATCGTGCAGGCCGACGACGACGTCGCCAAGGTCCTTCAACGCCACCCGGAGATCGGGATCTCGGCGCGTCTGTTGGAGAACTACGAACGCGCCGACGGCAAGCAATACCCGGCCGCGATCCAGCACGCCCTGGTCACCGCGGACCCGCGCATCACCGGGATGCGCCCGTGGGAGGCCGTGAATCTGTCCACCGAGCAAGTCGAGGCCACCGTCGACCTGACCGGCCACACGTTCGCCACGCCCGGCGCACACAACCCCGAGGAGCACGCCATGCCCAATCCGTTCACCGACGAGGAAGCCGAGGAGCTGCGCGCCCTGCTGACGTTGACGCGCGCCGCCGCCGCAGACCTCGACAACGATGAGGACGACGAGGACGACGTCCCGGACCCTGACGACGAACTGCTGGACATCGACGGTGGTATGCCGGCCGACCAGTTGCAGCAGATCGCCAAGCAGGCACTCACCGAACCCGCCCCCGCACCCGCCCCAGTGGAGCCGATGGTGGTGGCCGCCTCCAACGAGCGCAGCGCCGAGGTGGAGTTGTCGCACGCCCGCGCCAACGAACTGGAACTCCAGTTGGCGAACGTGCAGCGCCAGCTTGACGAGCGCAACTATCTCGCCGAGCGGGAACGCCTCGCGAGGGACTGCGGTATCCCGCCCGCTGTCACCGACCTGGCCCGCCCCTTGCTGGAGGGCTCCACCGTGGTGGAGCTGTCCAACGGTGTCGAGGTCGACGCCGGGCAGGTGGTGCGGCAGATGCTCACCGAGATCGGTAAGCACGTCAAGTTGCTGGACCTGTCCAACGGGCAGCCGGTGTTCCCCGACGACGACAGCGAAACCCACGACCGGCGCCAGTGGGTGGACGACGCCCGCAAGCAGTTGGGTGTCTAACCCGACTGTCCCTGCCCAACCAACCAACCATCCTGACAACCCCCGCTATGCCGGGGGTTTTCTCGTATCCAGGAGAGACCATCATGTCTGGAGTTCTGCCCTACCTGTGGGACGGGCCCGACACCTGCGAGGTGTCCGCGAACGTCACCGGCGGCCAGCTCGTGGCACCTGACGGTGCCAACCCTGGCAAGGTCATGCCCGCCGGCGCGGGCGCCACCAACTGCCTGGGTGTCGCGCTCACCGACGCCCGCCCGAAGGGATCGGCCCCCACCGACCCGATCAACCTCGATTGGCCGTCCCCGCACACGTCAGTGGCCAACAACGTCGACATCCACGTCACCTACGCCGCGACTGCCGCCTACGGTGACCTGCTGGTGTGCGCCGCGAACGGGCAGGTCGCCCCGGTGGCCGCCGCTGCCGCGACCCCCACGGCGGACGACGTGACCAACACGCGCGCCATCGTCGGCCGCTGCACCGAGCCCGGCGGCGTGACCGGTGCAGGTGTTGTGGCCCGCGCCCGCATCCGCGTCTGACCCCGCCCTGCCGTCTACCGACTCTGACCTTTAGGCCCCGGCATCACGCCGTGGGCCTTTTTCGATGGGAGAACCACCATGCCACCGATTCCTGTGGTGTCCGCCAACGATGGGCCCCGCGTTGTCGTCAACGACTTCGTCAAGGACCCGCTGCGCCTGCCCACCCTGATCATCGACATGCTCAAGCAGGGTTTCGTCGCCGACGCTGTGCTCCGCAACGCTGGCACAACCGAGTCCGGCGCCGTGCGCTACAACGAATCCACCTCGCCCTACGCGGACACCGACTCGGTGGTGCGTGGGGAATTCAGTGAGGTGCCGATCGCTCAGACCAGTGTCGGCGCACCGAAGGTCGCCTACGCCGACGAGCGGGCGCTGGGCATCATGATCTCGGATCGCATGATCCGCCGGCAGGTGACCGACCCGGTGACCCGCCAGTTGCAGCAGGTCCGCAACACCATGATCAAGAACTGGGCCGATGCGTTCCTCCAGTTGATGCTTGACGGCGCGGGCTCGGTGGTCACGGGTTCGGACTGGTCCTACGGTGCCACGACCGCCACGATGCGCCGCGACATCAACCTGGCGAAGAAGGCGGTGCACACCGCGAAGACCTCGAAGGGCGAGTCGTACGGGTTCGTCGCCGACACGATGATCATCGGTGAGAACGCGGCGTTCAACCTGCTGGACAACGAAGAGTTCAACAAGCCGATGCAGGGCAACATCGCCGACGAGAATCTGCTCTACACCGGCAAGCTCCCCCAGAAGATTCAGAACCTCAACGTGCTGGTGACCCCGCATCTGGACGCGATCGCCGAGAACAAGATCATCGTCGTCCAGCGCGGTGTCTGTGGGTTCATCTCCGATGAGGTCCCGCTCCAGGCGAGCGCGGTGTATCGGGTGGAGGAGAAGAAGTCCTGGCGCTCGGACGTGCAGCGCGCCTCCGCGATGGGCCTGGACCAGCCGCTGGCTGCCGCTGTGATCGACCTGGAAGGGGTGTGACATGCCCAAGTACGTGCTTCGTAAGCGTGTCCTGAGCGGCAAGCACGCCTACCCGGCGGGCCAGACGGTGGAGCTGACCACAGCGGTGGGAGACCGGCTGGTCGCATCCGGCTACGCCACCAAGACCAGCAAGCCGGGCACACCGGCTGCGTCGAACAAGGCCGCGGAATCCGGCAAGGGCAAAGAGCCGAGCAACCCCACCAATTCGGAGGACTGAACCGTGTACGTGATGGCCAACGACGTGCGCGCCGTGCTCACCAAGACCCCCGACACACCGCAGGGGTCGGCCGCCGAGCTGGACGATGAGGCCATCACCGCGGCCATCACCTCCGCACAGTCCGAGGTGGACTCACGCCTGGCCGCCAGGTACGTGACCCCGTTCCCCGCCGGCACCGCACCCCAGTTGGTGCGGGACATCGTGCGGGACATCGCCGCGTACCTGGCGGACCTGGTCTACCGGCAAGGCAAGGACTACGAGTCCGCCCAAGACCCGATTCTGTTACGGCACCAGCGGGCCCAGAAACTTCTGGACCAGATCACTACCGGGGCCGTTGACCTGCCAGCCGAGGCAGGACAGCGGGCTGGGGGAGCGGTGATGCGACCCCACAACCGCTACACCGGGCGCTTGTTCACCGCGGGCGACTTCCACCTCGGATATGTCACCGGCCGGCGCGGTCCCCACTACTAGCGAAAAGGGGGACGATTGTGGCTGGCACCTTCGGTGAACGCACCAACTACCTGCTGGAGCAGGTGGGCGAGGGAAACCTGGTCGGCGGCGTCGAAGTGAACCAACGCTACGCGGGGTATCAGCACGAGCGGCTGGACTTGAAACACAAGCCCGGCCGTATCGCCCGCTTTCTGGTCACACCGTTGTATGAGCGGCACGACAAGTACCTGCAACGGTTGGCTGACAACGTGCTCGACGGCGACCTGGCGGGCGCCATGGCGGAGAACATGGAAGACCTCTCCGACCAAGTCGAGCTGGTGGCGCCGATCGACTGGAACGATCTGCCCCGATCCGGGCATCCCACCGTCGAATCCGACGGGGCGGTCGTGTATGACCGGCCGCCGAAGGTTGCGCGCCTGACCGACGAACAGCTCGCCCAGAAGAAGAAGCTGGGCCCCAGCCAGGGGGCGTGGTGACCCGTGTGGACCACGACCACGATCATCGGCTGGCTCGAAGGACTCGGGGTCACGGTGCCGTTGAAGCCGGGCACCGGTGACACCCGTGAATGGGACCTGCTGGACCGGGTCGGCATCGTCACCCCCACCGCAGGGCCCGGCCTGTTCCTCGAAGGCGCCGCCGACACCAGCGGATTCCAACTCCGTATCCGGGGCGCCCAGAACAACCCGCACGACGCCGAGACAACCGCCTTGGACGCCGACCGGCGCATCCTCACCGCCCGCACCCCCGTGCTGGTGGGGTCGACCCGCCTGTTGTCGGTGACCCGCGCCGGTGGCCGGCCTACCTCGCTGCCGTCCCCCGACACGGCGGGACGCACCGAATTCACCTGCACCTACCTCACACGCATCCTGGAGGTCCCATCGTGACGTCGCCCGACTCCAAGCCCACCAAGCCCACCAAGACCAACGACGACGACGGCAAGTCCGCAACCCGCACGGTGCGACTGGCGACGCCTGCGTTCGTGGACAAGTTCACCGCCGACGGGATCACCATCACCCGCCACGGTGTCGAGTTGTCGACCGCCGACGCCGAGAAGGTGCGAGCCGCGGCGAAGCGGTCCCGTATCCGGCTTCGTGAACTGTCCTGATCCTGCCTCGCCCCTGTTCTTGATTCGCGTGAACCCCGCCGGTGTGCGGGGTTTTCTCATGTCTGGAGCCCATCATGAGTGCACCGCTCACCCCTGAGTATGAGGCGCTGAACGTCCTCACCGGCATGGCAAGGATGTTCTTGCAGCCCTACGACCCGGCCAACCCGCCCGTGCTCCCACAGGACACTGTGGAGCTGGGCGGGGTGTGGGATGACCCATGGACCCCGGTGGGTGCCACGACCGAGGGCCTGAACTTCAGCTTCGAGCGGCAGACCCAGCCCATCAACATCGAAGAACAGATGACGCCGGTGGACGAGCGCACCCAGAGCCTCACGTTCTCGGCGGCAATCACGCTGGCCGAGGACACGTTGCAGACGATGCGGTGGGCCTACGGTGGCGGCACCATCAACACCGTCGCCGCCGGGGCCGGTACGCCCGGCACCTCCACGCTGATCATCGCTGAGGAGATGGAGACCTTGGCGTTTGCGTTCGAGGGCGTCAACGAGCACGGTTTCTGGCGGCGTGTGCTGATCCCGCGCGTGAAGTCGCGGGCGAACGTCTCGACGGCGTACCGGCGCGCCGACTCGCAGCGCACCTACGCGGTGACCCTGTCGTCGCTGGTGGCGCCCAGCGAGGTCGTCATCAAGCAGATGGACGCCGAAGCCGCCTAACCCCTGACCCGTTGTTTGAGGAGGACCTCCGTGGGATTCACCCTGTCCGAACACCTCTCGCCCCTGGACTACGACTTCGGTGACGGTGTCACCGGAACCATCCCGGAACCCAGCTCCAAGGCCGTGAACCGGTTCTTCACCCGCCTGCGCAAGCTCGTGGCCGACGCCGGTGTGGAGATCCAGGACGAGAACGACCGCGACGAACTGGTGCGGGTGCTGCGCAACCTCACCGAGGAACAACTGAACCGGGTCAGTGACAACTCGCTCGACGCGCTGTGTGAGCTGACCCAGAACCACCCCACGCGGGACCAGCTCGAACGGGCTGGCCACCGTGCCCGGCAGGCGTTCCTCGGCTGGCTGGTGGGGGAGCTGAATGACCCGGAAGGGTCGAAGCCCGCTACGACGCGCTGAGCGGCGGCGACAGCGGGCGACGCGCCTACTACGTGGCGCGGAGGTATCTCGGCTTCACAGCCGATGAGTGGGACGGGCTGCCGTGGTGGCAGCAGCGCCTCTATCTGGAGGGTGTCGACGCGGAATTCGCGGCGGCGGCACCGAATGAGCAGCAGCCCGTCCCCGCGCACACCAACCCCATGGACAGCGACGACAAGTTACGCGCCATGGGATTCACGATCACCTGACACCAAAGGAAAGGGGTGTGGTCCCGTTGGCTTTCGATGCCGGAAGTATCGAGTCCACGTTGACGTTGGACCGCACCCCGTTCAACGCCGGGTTGCGCCAGGCCCAGGCCGATGCCGCGAAGCTGGAGAAACGAGGTGTGCGGGTCAAGCTGGACCTGGACACCAAAGCCCTGGACCAGCAGTGGCGCAAGACCGTCACCGGCAACCGGGAACTCGACATCAGCCTGAACCTCAAGTTCGGGGCCGCGATGTCGGAACTGGACACGTGGCGGAAGGCGCAAACCACAACACCGCTCCGGCTACCGGTGGAGATCGACACCCGGCCGGCACAACTGGCGTTGGCGAAATTCCGGTCCCGGCAAGCCGCGCGCCCGGTGGAGCTGGCTCTCAACGTCGCCACCCAACACGCCACTACCCGGCTGGCCGCGTTCCGTAAGGTCGCCGAATCCGCCCCGGTGGAGCTGGACGCCGCGATACCCCGCGACGAGGCACTGTCACCGGGAGCGATGCGCGACCTCGGTGGTGAACTGGCTGAGGACATCAGCACCGGTATCCGCCGCTCGAAGGCCCCAGAGTCGGCGGGAGAGGTGTTCGCCCGACGCATGAACCGGCGCGCCTCAGCGCTGGTCGGGCTCGGGTGGTTCGTCGGGCTGCCCGCGGCTGCCGCGATCGGCGCGGCTGGTGCCACGGCTGCGCTGGCCGCCGTGCCTGTGGCGATGTTCGCAATCGGCACCGCCGCTGTCATGTCCAGCCAGGAGGTCCGCGACGCCTACAGCGACCTGTGGGCCGACATCCAGCAGCAAACCGAGGCGCAAGCCCAGCCCGTGGAGGACACCCTGCTGGCGATCGCCGACCGGGTCGGCGACACCTACGAGGGAATCGCCCCCCAGCTCGGCGAGATGTTCGAGCAAGCGCACGGCCCGATGCTGGAGTTCACCGACGGCGTGCTCAACCTGGGCATCTACGCGATCCCCGGCATGGTGCGGGCGGTCCAGCAATCGATGCCCGCGATGGTCGGCTGGAACCGGCTGCTCACCCAGATCGGCGGCGGGCTCGGCGACCTGTTCGACGCAGTCACCGGCACCGGCCCCGCCACGATCACCACCATGGAAGAACTCGGCGGGGTGGTGCGGGACCTGCTCGGGTTCGTGGGAAACCTGCTGGTCGCGCTGTCGGAGAACGGGGGCCCGATCCTCGCCCAATTCCGGGCAGTGATGCGCCAGATTTACGACATCCTGCTCGATTTGACCGGACCCGGGTTCGGCGCGTTGGAAGGCGCCATATCCGGGTTTCTGGACGTGATCTCAACAGCGTTGACGCTGGTGGAGGGCTTCACCTCACTGCTGGGTGGGTGGGCCGCGCCGATCCTGTACGCGGTCGGCGCGCTCAAGGCGCTGAACATGATCTCGTTCGGTCAGTTGGGCAAGCAGTTCGACATGATCACTGGGAAGGTCAAGACCGCCGAAGGGTGGGGCGCCAAGATCGCTGCCGGGCTACGAGGTGGCCTGATCGGTGCCGCGATCACCGGCGGTCTCATGCTCGTCAACGGTCTGATCGACATCTTCACCCGCAATCAGCGGCTCGCAGAGCAGGGCGCACTACAGAACCGCAATGCCCAAGAGCAGTACAACGCGGCGCTGCGTAAAACCGCTGGGCTGCTCACAGAGGTGTCGAAGCAGGAGATCCTCAACTCCGACCTCGGGAAAAAGGCCGCGGAGAACGTGCGCATTCTCGGCTACGACTACGACCGGTTCGTGGACGCGGTCACTCGGGGCGGTAACGCCGCCAACGACGTCCTTAGCGCCAACGAGGAACACTTCCGCGAGCTGATCTCGATGACCGGGCAGCGGATCGGGGAACAGTTCATCGACAGCTTCCGGGAACTTGCCGAGAACGGGCAAGGCGCGGCGTCCATGCTTGACCAGATCCGCACCGCCACCGTCCGCTACGGCGATGAACTCCGCAAGATGGGTGTCCCAGAGGACGTTATCGAGCAACGCCAGGCGTGGTTCGAGTCCGAGCTGACGCGCACCTTGGACTTGCAGGGCCAGTTCGGTTCGCTCGTTGGTGCGGCCGACGAGTACAACGACACGATCGCCGAGTCGTCAGCAATCGTGCGGGAGCTGAGCCCGGCGCAGTGGGCGGCGCAGCAGTCGTCACGGGCGCTGGACGAGGCCATGCAGACCCTCGCCGAGACCACGGGGAGCGTGGACGATCGGGCGCGGGCGCTGATCGAAACCCTGGACATCCTGTCCGGCCGGCAGCCGTCGCTGGAGGAGGCGGTGCAGGGGTTCAACGACCTCATCCGCCGTACCGCTGACTCATTCGGCAACGGGATCGACCAGGCCAAGGGATTCGGTGACGCGCTGGTCAACACCGACGGCACGATCAACACGCTCACCGAAAACGGCAGTAAGTTGCAGGACTTTCTGACCGAGGGCGCCGAGAAGATGGCGACGGTTGCGGCGGCCATGCGTGACGCCGGGGAACCTGCCGCTGACATCACCACCAAGTTGGGCGGGATGCGGGAGGCCCTGGAAGGGCAGCTTGAGGCGTGGGGCCTGGCACCCGAGACGATCCAGCGGGTCCTGGACACCTACAACGCGGTCCCGGAGCGGATCACCACGACCCTGCTGTTGGAGGGCGATGAAGAGTCGCTGAATCAGCTCAAGGACGTGCAGGGCCTTTTGTCGGGGCTGCCTGAGACCACACCGGTTGAGGTGGAGGCGCTGACCGACCGCGCACAGTTGGCGCTGCTGGAACTGGGCTACGAGATCGTGTCTCTCCCGGATGGCACGTTCCGGGTGTTCTCCAACACCGAGCCTGGACGGCGTGCCGCCAAGCAGTTCATTGCCGACTACGACGGGCGCGCGGTTCGCCTGACCGCTGACCTCTACACCGCTGACGCGCAACGCAAGGTCGAGACGTTCATCACCACGAACAGCGGTCGGGAGATCGTGGTTTACACCACGGTGCGCAACCCAGACGGCAGCACCAGCCGCTCGTTCCGCAAGATGAACGCGGTCGGCAACATCCTCCAGTTCGCGCAGGGTGGCATGATGCCCGCGCTGACTCCGATGCCCGCCGGTATCGCGCAGATCGTGCCGCCGAACACCTGGCGTGTGGTGGGTGACCGCGCCCAGGACGACGAGGCGTATATCCCGATCAACTCCTCGCCCCGGTCACAGTCGCTACTGGCCGAGACAGCGCGGCTGATGGGCTATGCGCTGCTGCCCATGGCCACCGGTGGGGTGCTCGACTCGGTGCAGCAGATGGTGGCCAGTGTCGGCACGTCCAATCCGGCGACGACCGCGACTGTGCGGGCGCCACGACGCACCACCCCGGCCCAGTCGGGGGATGCGTTGATCCGTGAGCTACGGGCGTTGCGGCAGGAGGTCGCGTCTCTGCGGGGCAGCCAGGGCAACTCGTTCACGATCTACGCCACGCGCGAGACCGGGCAGGAGATCGCTGAGGAAGCGGTGTTCCTGTCTCGTCACGCGGGGAAGGGTGTTCATGCCTGAGCTTGCCGAGATGCAGTACGAAATGCACGGGCTGCTGATGGGGCCGGGCACCCGGTACCAAGTCGAGCATGTGGACTTCGGCACCGCCGGGGTCCGTGACCACGACGCCGACCAGGCCCGAGAGGACGGGGTCCGGTTTGGCCGGGACTACCGGTCGGGCCGGACCATCACCTTCGACGCGCACGTGCTCACCGCCGGGTCGGCGTTGGGTGCGATCGACACGTTGCAGGCAGCGTGGCTGGCCGACGACATCCGGCTCTCACCGGGGGCGGTCACGACGCTGCGGTGGCGGCGCGGTGGCCGGTCCCGCCGCATCTACGGCCGACCACGCAAACTCGCGGTCACCACGGGCCGCACTCTGTCGGGGTGGGCACCGTTCACCGCCGAGTTCGTCACCACCGACCACTTGTTCTACGAGGACACCGAGCAGTCGGAGACGGTGACGATCGTGCCCCCACAAGGTGGGGGCGTGGTCTCCCCGGTTGTCTCGCCGGTGACCACCGTGCCGGTGTCCACGCGGCAGGGCGACATCGGCGTGGCTGGCACCGTGCCCACCTGGCTGACGGTGCAGATCAACGGGCCCATCACCAACCCCAGTATCGAGGTGTTGGGCCGGTGGCGGGCTTCTCTGAACCTGACGCTCGCCTCTGATGAGTTCGTGGTGATCGACCCGCGCCCGTGGAGTAGGCGGGTGATGACCCGGTTCGGAGTCAACGCGGCCGGGGCATTCACCCCGGATTCGCCGCGGCTGTCGCAGTTGCGGGTGCCACCGGGGGTGTCGACGGTCGTGCTGCGCGGCACCGATGCGACCGGCACCGCGTCCATGACCGTCACCTGGCGCGGCGCCTACACCAGCTTTTGACCCATCACAGGAAGGACACCCGCCATGTCGTGGGATCACTACTTCATTGAGGGCGGCGCCCAGCATTCGGCCGAGATCATGCGGCTGATCCCGTACATGGTTCTCGGCGCGCAGGAGGGCGTGCTGGGGCGGCTGGACTGCCGTGTCACCGAGTTGGACGTGCCGGGGACTGCGGTGAGCGTCAACCCGGGTGTGGTGGCGTTTTTGAACCGCACCCCTGGCCACGACTACCAGATGTATTTGGGCCGGTTGGCGTCGCGGGAGTCGGTGAACGTCACCCCCACTGACTCGTCTGGCCCGCGTTCGGATCTGGTGGTGGTGCGGTCGGAGAACCCGTTACCGGGAACACCGTGGGCGCCCCCGGCTGACGCCCGTTTCGGCCCGTACTTCCACACGCGGGTGATCGAGGGCGTGCCGTCGTCCACCACCTCGGTCGCCGAGTTGGGGCTGGGCGACAGCGCTTATGCGCTGGCTCGTCTCGATATTCCCGCTTCCACCGGCACGATCACGCAGGACATGATCACCGATCTGCGGACGGTGTCCAACCCGCTCACGGGTATCGGTGGGGGTGCGGAGAAGGAGTGGACCGCGACCCTCACCCCGGCTACGGGGTCTCTGGTCAAGAGCGGCACCGCCGGCACCACATACACGACGTTCCCGTCGAACGCGGTGTGGCAGGTGCCCATCCCCGTGTGGGCCACCGAGGTCGACACGCTCGTGCTCACCAACCCCTACATCGTCAATAGCTCGTGGGGGTTCGGTCGGCTCCAGATCGCCGGATCGACCCCGGCGTCATCGTGGATTGACGACGACGAGGTGCCCGGCCAGGGCGGGATGCGTACCCCGGTGATGGTGGCAGGCACCCAGGCCATTCCCGAATCCATCCGCGGCACCACAGTGCCCGTGAACTTCCAGATGCGGGTATCGGGGTCCGCCAGCGACGGCGTGGGCTGGAAAACCGGGCCAGGAACCCCGTTCCACATATCGCTGAACTTCAAGCAGAAGCCCGTCTATTCATAACCGGAGGTGTGTGGTGAGCAGCCTGACAGATGACGCTGAGACCAGAGTCGCGAACTGGCTGGCAGGGAAACCCGACGTCGACAGCGCACCGGTGTTGCCGTACCAGGTGGCGCTGCTGACGGCGTTGGGCAGTGACGCGGAGGCAGGCACCGAGGTGTCCGGTGGCTCGTACGCGCGGCAAGAGGTCGACTTCGGACAGACCACCGGAAGCATGATCACGAACACGGCGCTGATCCGGTTCGAGAACCTGCCCGCCGGGACCGTGGTGGGGGTCGACATCTATGACTCGGCGGCCACGCCTGTGCGGTGGTTTCACGGCGGGCTGGCGCAGAGCCGGGAGATCCAGGCCGGTGATCCGCTGGAGTTCGGCGCGGGTGCGATCCGGCTGACGGTGGCGTAGCGGTCACCGCAGGAAGTGGGTGCAGGCGATGCGCCGCAACTTGATCCCTAACCCGTCGTTCGAGGTAGGCGCGGCGGGCTGGACCTCCTCGGAGGATGTGCCGCAGAGAATCGCAGCGAACCCGCCGGCCGGGGACGGCACGGGCGCGTGGGTGTGCGCGATCAGCTCGTACGACGGCAGCGCCACCTCCAGTTTCTACACGGTCGACAAGGTGCCGGTGTCGCCCGGCGAGACCTACACGCTGTCGATCTACGTCTACCGGAACGGCAACTCCGGTACCGGGGACGTGATAGTGGACCTGGACTGGTACGACTCGACAGAGAAGTTCTTGTCGTCTGCGTCCCGCACGTTCCCGGACGTGCCCGCGCACACGTGGACCCGTGTCCATGTGACGGGCACTGCGCCCGCTGGTGCGGCGTTCGCCCGCCGGTGCTGGGTGCGGAATCAGACCTATGCCGTCGGCGACAACTTCTACTTCGACGGCGCCATGTTGGAGCCGGGCGACACGCTCGGCCCGTACGCCGACGGGGACACCGACGGCTGGGAGTGGGACGGCACACCGCACTACTCCACATCGCGGGAGATCCCCAACACCGCGCCGACCGCTGAGGCGGGGGCGGACCAAACTGTGGTCGCCGGTGAGGTGGTGCAGCTCGACGGCAGCGGATCGACCGACGCCGAGGACCCGGTGGACGGGCTCGGCTACTCGTGGACTGTGGCCGACGACGCAGGCACCGGACTCACCACCAGTGACCTGGCTGGTGCGAACACTGCCACTCCGTCGTTCACGGCACCGCCCGTGGGTGCGGTTGCCGCACTGGCGATCCGCCTGACGGTCACCGACAGCGGTGGGCTGACGGGCACCGACACGGTCACGGTCACTGTGGAGCCTGCCGCGCAGGGCTCGGTGGACCTCAGTGCCGGGGCCACGTTGACTGCTGATGCGGACGTGTTCCGTAACAGCGTCGGCTTGGCGGCCGGGACCGTGTTGAGCGCGGACGGCCGTGTGGTGCGGGAAGCCGCGCTGGACGTGTCCGCTGCGGTCGCGTTGGCGGGCCAGGCGCGGCTGGTGGCGGACGCGCAGACCACCCTGCCGGTCAGGGTGGCGGGCGAGTTTGTGGAGACCTACCACCGGGGCCAGGTATTCGTCGCCACGCCGCCCGCGGACACCACACGTGTCATCGCGCAGAACATCCTCACCGGCGAGTTCGTGGACTGGGACTTCCCGATGTCCAGGCTGAAGGTCACCTACAGGCTGTCGGGGCCGACGGTCATCACCGGCAGGTTGGGCCCAGAGATCCCGCACTTGCCGTTGGACGCCTACGACGGGTGGGCAACGTGGCTGCACGTGGAAGAGGAAGGGCTGATCCGCGCGTCCGGCATCCTGCTGCCCGCCTCGCTGGACGCGGAAACCCTCAGCCTGGAATGCGAGGGGCCGTCCGGGTATCCGCACGGCATCCCGTATCTCGGTGAGTTCTCCAAGATCGGAGTGGACCCGCTGGATGTGGTGCGCCTGATCTGGGACCACCTCCAGTCCTATCCCGACGGCAAACTCGGGGTGCAGGTCGATGCCACGAAGTCGAGCGTGCGACTGGGCACCCCGAAAGACGACAAGGACCCCGAATCCGGGCCGTACACCCTGAACTGGTGGGACACCACCGACTGTGGTGACGAGATCAACGACCTGGCCAAGCAAACCCCGTTCGACTACGCCGAACACGTCCAGTGGAATCCAGGCAAGACCGGTGTGGAGCACCGCATCCGGCTCGGCTATCCCCGCCTGGGTCGTCGCCGTCACGATCTGCGGTTCGCCCAAGGCGAGAACATCACCTCGACAGTGCCGCTGGTGGAGCTGGGCGACTTTTACGCCTCGGCGGTTGTCGTCACGGGGGCAGGGGAGGGGCGGGCGATGGTTCGCGGCACCGCCTCACGCCGGGAAGGGCCGCGGTTGCGGCGGGTGGCGGTGCTGTCCGATCAGTCCGTCAAGACCACGGCGCGGGCGAAGAAACTCGCCGCTGACGAGCTACGGCGCCGTGCTGCCCGCGTGTCATTCCAGAAGATCACGGTCAATGCCCAGCACCCCAACGCCAGGTTGGGCGCGTTCGAGCTGGGCGACGACATCCTCGTCACGGCGGTGTTCCCGTATGTGGGACAGGCCGCTATCTGGCACCGCATCACCGCCTACACGTGGTCCCGGGACAGCGATGAGGTGGAACTGGAGTTGGCCCCGTCCGAGTCGTTCAACTACGGGCCCCCGATCGGAAGGTGAAGTGTGGCGTCATCGGATGTGCAGCGGTTCGTGCGGTTGATCGGCGAGTTGGAGGCGCGGGTGAAGCGCCTGGAAGCCGGGGCCCGCACGTCGCAGTTGTCGCACTCGTCGTTGGAAGACGCGGGCCTGCCCGCCTACGACGCTCAGGGCACACTGCGGCAGATCATCGGCCGGCAGAGTGACGGGACGTTCGCGGTCACCTATGCCAACGGGGACAAACCACCGCGCCCAACGGCGCCGGTGGTGTCTGCTCGCCAGTTGGCGGTCGTGGTCGGCTGGGACGGCCAGTTCGAGGGCAGTACTGCCCGGCCCGGGGATTTCGCGCGTGTAGACGTGCACATGGCCGCTGACCCGGACTCCGTGCCAGACGGGTCCACGCTCTACGGATCGCTGATCGGGGAGGGCGCGGTCGTCATCCCCGCCGACGTCGACACGCACTACATCAAGATGGTGGCGGTCACGCTGTCCGATGTGCCGTCGGAGGCGACCGCGGCGGTGGAGGTCGCGGCGTTGCCCGCTGACCAGTTGGCCGCGGGCTCGGTGACCGCCGATCAGTTGGCGGCGGAGATCGTGCTCGCCAACAAGAAGATCATCGCCGGAACACCCGACGGGCGGCGGCTGGAGATGTCCGAGACGGGCCTGGCCCAGTACGTCGACGGCAGCGACCCGGTGGTGCGTCTGGGGCAGGACGGGTCGGGGAACTCGTTTGGCGTGGTGGGCCGCACCTACATCCGGCGCATCAACTTGTGCGAGAACCCGAAGGTGCAGAACAACATCGCGCTCTACGACACGGGGCGAGGCACCCTGACGCGGGTACCGGGTGACCGGGTGGGCGCGGAGTGGGCGTTGCGCATGACCGGCGACGGCGTGAACTCCAACCCCTACATCGGGTACGGGCTGCACCAGCAGCCAGCGCAGCCAGGGCAGACCTATGCCTTGCAGGTGATGGTGTCGGCGTCGGTGGCGATGACCCTGACACTCGGGGTCGATGGTACGGACGCTGACGGCACGTACATCGCTGTGAAAAGTGAGCGCATCGATGTTCCCGCGAATACGCCCACCAGACTGTCGATGACCGTGGTGGCACCAGACGCTTTGAGCTACCTGCACACGTACGTGTCGCGGCCGTTTGTTGCGAGTCCCGTGCCGACGACGGAGTTTTGGGACCAGTCGTTGCTCTGCCTTGAACTGGCCGACACTGTCGAACCCTATTTCGACGGGGACACACCGAGCGACGCCCTGACGGAGGTGTCGTGGCTCGGTACGCCAGGCAGCTCGGAGTCGCAGATGCTCGTGTACGAGTCGGAGTCTCCGCAGCCGCTCGCGTTGTTGTCCGACACCGGGGACATGTCGGTGCAGAACTTGACCGTCACCGACGACCTGATTGTCGGCGGTCAGCCGTTGCTGGACCTGGTGGACGCCGCGGCCGGGCACATCGTCGCGTGGGGCGAGTTGGACTACGTCACCCCGTACACGACCACGGAGATCGGTGTCGCCGAGTTGACGTTCACCGCCGTGTCCGGCCGGTTGTACCGGTTCATGTCGAGCACGCTGTCGTATGAGGGCACCGCCTCTGGGTTCCGGGTGCGCTACACCGAGGACGGCACCCGGCCTACGGTGACGAACTCGATTATCTGGCAGGGGTTCGGGTCCGGTGAGAACGCCAACAGCCTGTTCGGCTGGAACGACGGCGTCGACCGCACCATCCGTGTCCTCATCACCGTGAGAGCCAGTGGTGATTCCTCGGCGCGGGCACGGGCCGATAAGACATGGCTGGGTGCGGCGGGATTCCGTATGTGGGTGGAGGACGCCGGAGCCTATGTGGAGCCGTCAGCGATCCCCACCGATGGGGGCGGTACGGAGGCTCCGCCGGAGGTCACCTACGAAACCACGTGGAAGTCGACGTGGGCGCGGGCGTTCAACCAACATGGCCGCCGCACGGACGGCCAGTACGCGCAGGGCTACTACCCCGACGGCTACAACGGCGACAACATGGTGATGTTCGGGTTCAACGACGCCGATATTCGCTCGAAGCTCTCCGGGGCGAAGGTGAATTCGGTGAAGCTCTACCTGTATTCCAACCACTGGTACTACAACTCCGGTGGTGTGGCGTGTATCGGGGCGCACAACGTCTCGTCGGCGCCTGGCTCGTACTCCTACGCCTGGCGTGGGATGAAAGAGCAATCGATGAAGAAACCGCAGGGCTTGTGGATCACGCTTCCGGTGCAGTTCGGGCGGAACCTTCGGGACGGCAAGAACCGGGGGATTGTGCTCGACGCCCGCTACAAGGGCCACAACCTGCTGTATTACGGCAAATTCAATGCTTCAGCGCAGTTGCGCATCAACTACACGAAGTGAGGTCATGATGGCGACGCTTGCCGAGAAGGCGAAGGTAGCGGCCAGCACCGTGTTCATCACGCGAGTCGCGGCGGCGATGCTGGTGGTCGCGCACGAGGTCCTGGACACTGGTGATGAGGACCCGATGCGGGTCAAGCTCGCCCTGTCCACAGTCAACTCACCGGCGCATGGTGCGCAGGCGTTCGCGCAGAACGTGGCGTTGGACGACATGATCGCCGACGCCGAAACCGCCGCGGTGGGTTCGGCTACCGATGAGCAGATCATCGACTCAGTGCGTTCGGTGTGGTCACGGTTCGCGGTGGCCAGCTAACCCTTCAAGCCCTGGACGGAGACCATGTTGACGCCAGAACTGGTGACCACGATCGGCGCGGCGCTCGCCGCAGTGCTGGGCGCCTGGAACGCCCGCCAAGGCCGGCAGTTGAAGGAGCTGCAAAAACAAGTCGGCAACTTGACGTCGTGGCGCACCACTGCGACTGACTACATTGGACAACTTTTGTTCGTGATGCGGTCGCATGGGGTGACGCCGCCCCCGCCGCCGGCGTCGCTCGGGCTGGCCATGCCCGAACCACCCGACCCCGACCCTGGCCCTGACGGTGACGAGCAGGCCGCAGTGTAAGGCACCGCATCTTCGACCGACTACCCGCCCATCGTGGCGGGTTTTTTCATGCCCACAGGCAGGAGTACCCCGATGGCAACATCACAGAACGGATGGCCGGTCAACCCGCCGCGCAGAGCGCGCACAGTGCCCGGCAGCGCAGTAAAGATCACCGTGGCGGACGGCCCGGCCGGTGACGTGCTCATGTACGTCGCTGGCCAGTTCGACAAGCGCGTCGAGGACGTTGATTGGCGATCGACGCGCGGCGAGTTCGATGACTGGGGATGGGCCGACCGCCCGATCCGCGGCAGCAACGAAACGTCGAACCACGCGAGCGCGACGGCAATCGACCTCAACGCGACCCGGCACCCGATGGGCGCTCGCGGAACGTTCAGCACGGGGCAGGTTCGGGAGATCGAACGCATCCTCGCCGAGGTCGACCATGTGGTCCGCTGGGGCGGACACTACACCGGCACGCCCGACGAGATGCACTTCGAGATCAACGCCTCGTGGGACGCGGTGAAGCGGGTCGCTGACCGGCTCGCTGGCAGCAAGGGCGGCTCTGGTGGTGGTGCGCCTGCCCCGCGACCCGGCGGCCGTCCGACGCTCAAGCGAGGCAGCCGTGGCGATGAGGTGGCGCTCGTCCAGCGTTACCTCGGCGTCGAAGACGACGGCGTTTTCGGCACCCAGACTGAGGGCGCGGTCAAGCGGTACCAGCGGCAGCAGGGACTCGTCGTGGACGGGATCGTGGGGCCCGCTACTTGGGGTCGTATCGAGTCCGGCCTTGGCGGTTCCCGTCCTGCTGCTGGCGGGGGTGGTTCGTCTGCACGCGCGACGCTCAAGCGTGGCAGCCGCGGAACGCAGGTCACGGAGCTTCAGCGGTTCCTCAACCGCGTCTACCCGGCCTACTCGAAGCTCGCCACCGGCGGCATCTTCGGCCCCGCCACCGAGCGGGTGGTCAAGGAGTTCCAGCGCCGTTCCGGTCTCGCCGTGGACGGCATCGTCGGGCCCCGCACGTGGGCCAAACTCGGATTCTGAGGAGAAAACCCTAATGACTGATCGTTTGGTGTCGTGGATTCGCACGGTTGTGCCGGCGGCGTGGGCGGCGGTGTTGGCGTGGCTGGTCAAGCTGGGCCTGCCCGCTGAGGTCGTCGGGCTGTTCGGTGGCCTGGCGGATACGCTGATCGTGCCCGTGGTGCTGGGCCTGGTGCTGGCGGTGATTCGCTGGCTGGAGTCGCGTCTTCCGGCGTGGCTGTCCCGGATTCTCATGGGTTCGGCGCGCACACCGGCCTACAGTGCCCCGGCGGGCAGTAAATCCGGCTAACCTGGTCGCCGGGCCCTGACCCCCTCGGGCCCACACGAAAACGCCCCCGCGCGCCCCGGTTTCATACCGGGTGCAGTGCGGGGGCGTTTTTGCGTCTGAGGGCGGTGGTGTGGTGCCGAACCGTCAGGCCCGGCCGGTAGAGTCGCCTCGGGTGGCGTAGAAGGGATGCGTCGCCTGTAACTACTAGATGTACTTGTTCGACAAAGAAACCCCGCGCTGGTCCAGATAGCGCGGGTTTCTTTATGTCTCCCAGTATCGGGGTGTTACTTCCTGGCCTGTCATATAGCGGTGACGTGCCGGTGAGCGGTCGTGTAGTGGATACCTACCCGGCGAGCGACCTCGGCCACGCTGATCGGTTCGCCGCTGTGCTCGGTTTCGTCGAGTATCTTCTGCACCCGCTCGGCGATCTCTGCGCGTGGCCGTGTTTCCGACCGCCCAGGAGGCCGGCCACCGCCCCGCTTAGGGGTGGCGCGGTCGGCCCGGTAGACCTCGACCGTGCGGCGATACCAGTGCAGGACACCGCATGCCTGCGCGTCCGGTGCCGGCACCCGTTCTCGGTAGTGATCGCGTTCCCACGCCACCGGGTCAACCCCGGCGAGTTCGGCGGCTTCCCACCGGTCGAGCAGGTCACCCGGATCGACTGTCTCGGGTAGCGCGGGCACCTGTTCACCCCGCGCGTGCGCGGCGGCCTGGTCTCGGTCCCACAACGCGGGTTTCCCGCGCGTGATCGGGGCCGGGTGCCCTGGCTCTGCCCATGGTCGGTGGCGTTGTGCCTGCCGCCACGTCAGGCCGTGCAGTTCGGCCACGCCAGCCCGGTCGACGGCGCGCCGCCCGGCGGGGATCACTCGCCCCTCGCCTGATAGGCGGACACGAGGACGTCACGCCCGGACATGATGGTGTCGATCATCGCTGCTGTGTCGGCCGCGTGGCTGCCGCTGTTGCCGGGGTGGACCGTGCTTTGAAGTCCGTCGACGTTGAGCACCATCCGGGTGAGGGTGCCCTCGTTCACGAGGTCGATAGCGGCGTCGTGTACCGCGGCCCACGCTTCGGCGAGGGTGTCGGCGTTCCCGGTCTTGGGTTGTCCGTTGTCGGGTGTTGCTGTCCACGTTGGCATGTCGTTCTGCTCCTGTCGGTTGTCGTGTGTCATGCGGTCAGCGTGACCTCAAGAGAGGAGCCTCGATGTGGCGTTCCCGGTTCTGTGGATAACCGCCGGGAATTGTGGACTGCCGAGAGGAGGGGGCAGGCCAGACCTGCCCCTCGTTGTGGTGCCGGTCAGAGCAGATGCTTTACCCGGCCCCACAGTGTCCTCATGCTGATGTATGCGGCGCGATCAGTGACCAGCCACACCAGCGGATCAACCTTGATCCTCAAGTGCGTCATGCGTCCGGCGTGCCCGCTTGCGGCGGGCACCTTCGACACCAGGTCCTGTCGGACCGGAGCGTCCGGGCTGATACTGATAATCAGCCTGGCAGGGCACTCGAAGTCGGGGTGCACCTTCTGTGGCTTGCTTACCTCTTCTGAGATTCGGCTCAGGTGTAGTGCTGTTTCGCGCCAGATAGCGGCATCCCGTACCCGGTGAGCGAGGAAACCCGGACCCTGTGGCGCTGGAGTCGGCCGAGCGGGACAGGGCTGAACGGCTCTCGAAGGAGATGCTGCGGCTCGATCTGGAGATAACGGTGAGTCGATCGCTACCATCTCCGAGACGCTCATGGCGTCACGGGCAACGCTGTATCGGCACCTTGGTACAGAGGAAGTTCCTGCGTGATGTGGTGAGCGTGCAACCTGAGGCGAGGATTGAGCCTGTGACGTCGATCCGTGGTCTCCCCGGCACCTGCGTGTGCTTCGCATCATGACCCTAGTAATCCTCGGTGAGTAGTAATCCTCGGTGAGTGTGGTGTGGTTCTCATGGTGGGTCCGCTACTGCTCAAGGCGTGGTTGCGGGCCGTGTGCGACGGTGGTCCGCCCCGGGCCAGTGGGCGGGAGCCGTAGGCACGGTTGCGGTAGTGGCCGTGGCGTTGTGGATCGCGATTCACAACGGCAACATCGCACGCAACGAACGCCGCGAACGACTTGAAGCGGAGCGCGGCAGCGGAGCAGCAACGAGCCACGCAGAGCCGCTATCGGCTGCCGCCTGTTTCTGTCCGCATAGGCTTGCCCTTCCTCTTGGTATAGGCTTCGGCGCGCTTTCGGATTCGTTCTGGCCGCTTGTCGTACATCATTGTCATCGCGTGAGCGAATATTTCCGCGCCTTCTAGGACATCAGATAGCGCTAGAGAACTCTCGTGAGAGCCATGATTGCCGATCCATTTCACTGCTATCAAGAGCTTCGCTACATCGGGCTGCCTAGCTGCAAACTCTTCGATTCTAACTTGAGTTGATCTCGGATTTCCCTTGCCGTTTCTCGGATATTTGTCGATGCCCTGAGAGTCCAAGAACACTTCGATTGCGCTCCGGATTCTGTTGGCTGCCGAGTTTGGCTCTTGAAACATGATCGCCGCAGCCGATTTCATCCGATCAGTCACCGCCGGCGGGCAGTCATGCGGCGGTTTGAAGACAGAAAGACTGGGCAATATGTATCGCAGAGACAACCATTCGCACCATAGGGGTCCACAGTTATACTCTTGTTCTTCATGGTTTGGGAGTCGATCGACCTGCATCTCGCCAGCGACGACCACTTTTTCCTCGCAGTCGATATTCGAACAAGTCAAGGTACCATGGAAACTTCCGTGGATCCAATCTGGTTCGAAGTGGTCCGACTCGTTCGACGAGAGAGACTCTTGAGTCTCGAAAGTCGCAATGGTGTTTTCGCGAGGCCTAAGTATTCCATTCTCGCATGTAGGGCATTCTAACTTCGGCCAGGAATGTTCCGGGAAGCCTTGGCCAGCTTCCAGCAGCGTCTCATAGTAGGAATCCAAATTTGCCCCAGTCTCTCGGTTGTTTCAGTAGGGTTCGGTTCCCGGATTCGGCGCAACCGCAGGTGCTGTTACGCGGTCTTTCCAGGTTTTGATTGGTGGAGCGGGCTTCGTGCGCGGACAGCGATCGAAGCCTTAGCTCGGGTGTGGTAGGCCCTGGTTCATGCGAGCATCGATCCGCCTCAAGGCTTCTGCTGCGTATTGGCGGTCGCCGAGGAGCGCCTCCTCGTTGTGCACTGTGGAGACAAGGAACTGGGTCAGGTATATGGAGATGCTCGCCGCCACCGTCTTGGGTGGGTCGCCTCGCTCGGACACGGGCCATGGAGTCAGGTCCTGCAATTCACTGGGTTCGCCGGTCTCCTCGTCCAGTCGGATCTGCTGCGAGTAACAGCGATCATCGGCGAAATAGAAGAGGCTGTAGACGCCCGGCAGCATCATCAGCCGGAGCGCCTTTTGCCCACCCTGCGCGGCGACGACCTCGGGCTGCGTGAACGGAGCAAAGTCGTGCATCGCGTCACAAAGATAGATGAGGGTCTTAAGGGGCCGGTTTCTGCGAAACACCATGGAACTCCTTGCGTCAAGAGAGCGCGATCTTATTCGAGCCGGTCCCTTCGCTCCATTTCCGTGACCAGGTCGAAACCCAAGAAGGAAGCGAACGGAGGCAGGCAGAACTGATCGCGTCTGCCTTTACTCACCAGCAGGTGTGGCCGCCGGGGTACTGCTGTGAATACCGCTCGATGGCCGTGCAGTTGCCGAAGTAGGCCGAGTAGTCCTCACGGGTGCCCAGTACGCCGTCCGGCGGCATCTCTGAGTAGACACCCGGTGCGAGCATGACGAATTCATCGCCGTCGAGGTAGGCGACGTAGCGGTCATCGATCTCGCTCCGGCTGACGACCTTCGGGTACTCGCCGACCGGCTCTGCGGGCTCAGTGGTAGCTGACGGCACGGTCACCGTAACTGTGACCGTCTCGGCAGACTGGGTGACAGTCGCTGGCGCCGTCTGCTGGTCGGCGCCCGCGCAACCGGCAGTGAAGCTGAGGGCGGCGACGGATACGGTGACGAGGACGACACGGGTGAAGCGCATGGATGATTTCTCCGGAAGGTTCGGCGTGGAAGGGCTCTTTTGAAACTCGTCTGCGCCGCCTTGGCTGTTACCGGATAACCTCGATCGTTTCCACACGGTGACCAGCCGAGATGGAGGTTAGCCCTGTAGAACGCGGGAGATGACCACCCAAGCTGCGCCTGATTGGCCGCCGGCAGCTGGCAGGCTCAGGCCGATGTCGAATACGTCGACGTGGTGGCGGAACGAGAGGGTCGGCGGTTGTACGCCGAAGCGAAGGGCAAGACCGCCCAGCCTGGCCTGGACGTGCACACCGCCGCCGGCCAGCTTCTGTCCCGGATGTCCGTGCAGGACGACCCGGCCGCCCGCTACGCGCTTGTGGTACGTGACGAGCCGCGTTCGGTGCGGGCCAGCGCGTGCCCGCGCGCATGCTGGAGCTGCTGCGGGTCACGCTGTACGCCGTCGCCGACGACGGCACTGTGCGGGAACTGGGCGGCCGCGCGTAGCCGGGCACGGCCGTCAGCGGCTAGCCGGGCAAGTGGCACCTGCCGCCCGCCGTGCTTCCTGGTGTTGGATTCGGGCATGACACAGCCGTGGCGCGAACGCGAAGGCAAGATGCTCGGTGTCCTCGCCGAGCGGTTTTCAGATCCCAAAACCCAGCGGGTCTACGTCGGTGAGCTGGCGAAAGAGACGGGGATGTCTGAAGAGGAGGTGAGGCACCAGTTCAACCGGCTCGCTCAGAGCGAGTTCATCGACGTCGAGCGGGGTTTCGTGGGGATCACCGCCGTAAAGGCGGTGCTGTCGAAGGGCTGGCAGGTCACCACCGGCGAGCCGAACGAGCTGGGCGCTTCCGTGGACGTCATTGTGGGGCGCCTGGAAGCCGAGATGGAGCGGGAGACGGATCCGAAGCGGAGAGGTGCGTGGGCGGCGCTGGCCACGGCCGTGCGCAACTTCTCGCTGGAGTTCGGTCCGAAGCTTTCGGCTGAGCTGTTGGCGAAGGCCCTCAAGTTGGAGTGATGTCAGATTGCCTGGCGACTCCGCGATGCGGGCGAGTCGATCGTCGCGATCTGCGAAACGCTCAAAGTCTCGCGGGTGACTCTGTACCGGTATCTCGGGGAGGCACCGGCATGATGTGTGCCTGTGACCGAGCGCCCTTCCCGAGAGGCAACGCCCGCCCCTGAGCCTCCAGATGAGCCGCCCGTACAAGCTCTCGCCGACGTCGGAACCGATGCGACCGCGAACCGTCTATCGGCGTGGGAACGTATCGGAATCCCCATCGCCGTAGCGGTCCTGGCCCTACTGGGTTCCTTCACGGCAACGACGCTCGCTAACAACACGGCGACAGAGAACCAGCGTGCTCTGTTCGCCGAGGAACGGGCCAGCGCGGAACGCGAGAAGCGCGCAGACGTCTACTTCGCGTTCCTGTCGGCGGTCGAGCAGTACGTACGCCGCGCCTCGATTCTGAACACCTGCCTGGCTTCCTCGACACTACCGGTCACACTGCTGCCCGAAGGGCGTTTGAGTGGCTGCACAAGCCAGATGAACGACATATCGGAAGCAGCGACAGCGGTCACCAAGACCCTCAACGAGGTCTACGTTTACGGAAGCAATGCCGCCAACGAGCACGCGAGTGCGATTGCTGACGCGCTGCTCGTTGGAGAAGCCAATCTGAACGCTGGTGACGCGGAACCGCCCGACCGGCAGGGTAAGCCTGCCCGGATCATCTCATTCCCGTTCCACAAAGACCAGTACCTGCGCCATGTTGCGGAGTTTCGCCGAGTGGTGTGCCGCGAAGTTCCTGCCAACCCACGGTCCGGGTGTTGAGCCGCGCTGCCCTCTACGTGCGGTATCCACGATCCACGCGCGCCCGCTGGTGAAGCTCGGTAGGGGTCGTGAAGCGACGGCCGCGGCCAGGATGGGTCTACTCATCCACGCTGGTGATTACCTTTACCCATTCCTCGCCGTCGGCCTGGGCGATCACCGTGAGGGAGATCTGGTCCACGTCGCTGGTCAGACGGCACTGGATAGGCCAGTGCTTCCCGATCGGCAAGCCTGGGTGGGTTCTGCGGTCGACATGGCCGTCGGTGCCCCATACTCCCCATCCGTCATCGGATGTGATCCGGTCCACCTCGGGTGTCATGCTGCGAATCTCAAGGCTGAGCAGGTCTGGACCCTTGATCGGCGTAAGTACCAGATGTTGCCACCCGGTCGGCTCTCCCATGGTGCGCTCCCATACCAGCGTGTAGTCCGGTGCCCTGGCGGCCTTGTCCTTGGCACGTTCTAGCTCTGCTTGCTGGCGAGATAGATCGTTCGCCGTGTGCGCTGCCTGCGCTGACTCCTCGGCATAGGTAGCCTGCCGTTCGGCTGCCCGACGCGACTTCCTGGCCTCACTGGCTTGCCAGATCGTCACCAGCATGGCGAGCAATGCCACGATCGCCGCGCCGAGTGCGACCCAGTCACCGGGTTGCATCAGGCGTCCCCCCGTTCTGTGTCGTGTCTGTGTCTTGGGTCCGCCTGCGGCGCAGGTGTCGACCCAACCAGGCCCGTGTCCGCTGGTGCCACGGCGCAGGCACTTCGAGCGGAGCCCGCAGTAGTGGGGCCGCTGCCAACTCAAGACGGTTGAGTGCGCCCGCCAGCTTGTAGTTGTGGCGAAGCCCTTCCAGTACGCCGTCGCCGCCTTCCTTGCTGAGTGCTGGTCCTACGGCCTTGTCGGGAAACTGGAGATCGAGCACGCGAACATCCGCGATAGCTACCGCGATCGCGGAGTCGCCGACGAGCAGGCTGGCTTGCACAAGCGCGCGGTTCATCTCGGTGTTGATCCGACGCAGCTCCCGTCCGGTGTCGGTCTCGATGTACTCGTTCATGTCGGCGGTACTGAACTTGGAGAATGCGGGGAGCAGCACCTCGTACCGGCCGACCTTGTCCCGGCCCGCGATGAGGAGTTCCGAGACCACCTGGCGCTGTTCGTCGCGGCGCGCTTCGACTCGTCCTCGGTGTGCCTCGCGCGCGACGTGGCGCTGGGTGAGCCAGACACCTCCGAGACCGGCGATCAACGTGAAAATGCCGGTAACGATGGCCGTGCCCACGGTGCCCCCTTGTTTCGCCGAGTTCTCCCGACTCATCTTCTCGGAGAGAGACGGCGTTACCGTCCGCCGGTGATCATGTCCCACAGTCACCGAAGTCGCGATCCCGTACGGCCAGCACGCCGACACGTGCCCGGTGTGGCTGGTGCGAGCCTGGCGGTCGCCCTCGTCGAACGTGGCATCACCACGGGGCGGCTGCTGCGGTCGGTGAACCGGCACGGTCGGCCGGGCGAGCGCATGAGCGCCGACGCGGTGGCCGATGTGGTGCGCGAGCGGGCACGGGCCGCCGGTCTGCCGGACGCCGAGCACTACTCGGCGCACTCGCTGCGGGCCGGGGACGCCACGAGCGCCTACAAGGCGGGCGCGCCGGTCTCGGTGATCGCCGCGCATGGCCGGTGGGCCGAGGGCTCGCCCGTGGTGCTCGGTTATGTGCGCGCCACAGACCGGTGGCGGGACAACCCGATGAGGGGCGTGGGTCTATGAGGTCGGAGTGGGTTGTCTCCTCGGGGGCTTTCGGGCGCGGCGTCCTGGTCGGCGATGGCAGTCCGCAACATCACGCCGCGGGAGGGCATGGATATGGACAACGCCAAGGCTTCGCCGTCCGACGACAAGACCGTGTGCGGTGTGTGCGGCGGAGGCGTCAAGACACAGAAGGAACACCCGGGAAAGGGCCTGGACTGGTACTGCTCACGGTGTGTCCAGATAGCCCGGGACCGGTAGTACAAGCAGAAGGCACACCAGCGGAAGCTCGCCAACATGTCACCGGAGCAGCAAGCGGCCTACGACCGGCGGGAGTCGACGCTGAACGCGCAACCGAGCGCCAGCGTGAGGGTTTGGACAAGCTGCGCGAGTTGCACCGGAAAGGCCGGTTGTAAGCGCGTCGTCGCCTATCCCGCTCAGTCGAGCAGCTGCTCGTGGGCCGCTGGGCAGTCGCAGTCTCCCGCGTGGCCCTCTGGCTCACGGCAGAAGTACCAGTAAAACTCGGGATCAGCTCCACCACCCTTCGGGTGGAAGCGCTTGTTGCACAGTCCATCTTCCATGACAGCTCCTCCGTTTCGTACCACGTCCTGACTGTACTGATGCGGTGCGCACTGACACGAACGGCAAGCCGCTCTAGCAGCGCCGCGTGTTGGCGCGTCTTATAAGAAGACGCCCGCACGCGGTGGCCGGGGCAAGTCCACCGCGTAGGTCCGCGCCCACTCACGTTCCGCGCCGCCGATCTCCTGGCACCTCAGCTCGGCTTCGAGCGTGGCAGTCACATCGTTGTCCGGTACCGATATCTCGAACTCAAACGACTTGCCCTGAACCATCTGGTGCGGCCCGATGTGGGCAGCTTTGACCCCGCCAGACTCCTCGTTCTCGTGGATGATGGTGAGAGCGGGGGCACTGGTCGATGTCAACATGACCTCCACCTTCGGCGGCCCGCTGACCATCGTGACAGTGACCTTGTGAACCCCCTTGCTGCGTCGCCCCGCCGACAACGTGAACTCGGGTCCGGCCGCCTCGTCGCGGGCTGCACGCTCATCGTCAATGGCCTCCCGGGCGAGTGCGTTCGCCTCAGCAGCCTCGCGTGCCTGCGTCCTTGCCGACTCTGCTGCGTCTCGCGCGATCGCGGTTTGCTCCCGTGCGGCTTCGTAAGATCCTGCGGCGAGGATCGCCTGCTCGTTGGCGATCTTGCGCGACTTTCCCGCCTCGCCCGCTTGCCAAAACGCTGCAGCCATGGAGCCGACCGCGATCAGTGCGGCAGCCACTGCGATCCAGTCCCCAGCATCCATTCGCGTGCCCTTTGCCTCGCCGAGTTCTCCCAACTCATCTTCCCGGCGAGGGGTGGCGTTACCACCTGCCAGTGATCACTTCCCACACCACTGGCAGCGCCGATTACGATCGGGATTCGCATCGGTTCGCTTGGTTCTGCTACGGTGCGCTTCAGTTTCGGAACTGGTCCGGACCTCATGGAATGAGAGGTGAACCGATGCGGTACACCCTGGAATTCGACGCCGACAATCCGGAGGAGGTGAGCCGGGTCCTGGCCACGGTGACCCAGCTCGCCGAAGACCTGGAGCAAACCGCTGTCACCGGCGCCGACAGCGAGGTCGCGACCGACCTGCCTCCGACCCTGCTCAACCACATCCGGTTCCGGGTCACGACTGCCCGGCAGCAGACCGTGCGGGAAATCTGTTCGACAGAGCTGGCCGATCGGGGGGCCATCTTCAAGCCTGCGCCGAACAGTGGGGCTACCAGCCTGTTCCTGCCGGACGTGCCGGACGCCTCCTACGCCCGAGTGCACCCCAGCCGGGGTGTGCTGCGGCTGTCCCAGGACTACGCCACGCACAAGCTCAGCCGAGCCATGACTAGCGAGCGCACCGCCTATGGCGTGGCCGTGGACACCACCATGCCCGAGGGCGTCGCCGAGTTCCACCGACTTTCCGCCATCGCGGCGGAGATGACCCGCAAGGAGTTCGGTCGCTGACCGGCTGGCAGAGTAAAGCCCATCTGCCATCCCTCGCGGCAGCTCAGGAGCGCTGTTCCAGAGGGATTTCGGCGAGATCGTCGGCCAAGTGGTTCAGGGTCTCGCTGTCGATCTCCTCATGAGTCAACACCTTGCCCAGTGCATCGGCGTAAGCCCGCGCGTCTGCACGGTCGATAAGCACTGGCCTGCTGACGTTATCCACGTTGCCTAGATCGGCTACCAACGTGTGCGTGTCCATCAAGTTGCCGAACTGATCGTGGGTTTCGACGGTGACATGGTGGTCGTCTGCAATCCCGGCGGCGCGTGCGTGATCCACGAAACGGTAGAGGTCGCCGAAGGTCAGCTTGTCGAGTTCGAGGCGATGGATCAGACCCATGCTGCAAGTCCCCTAGCGCGGAGGTTGGGTAGACAAGCCTACTAGTTAAAGGGCTCGTCCGCGTCTCTGGCGGGGTGGCAGCGCAATACCATTTCCTGTCGCCCCGCCAGCGCGCTCGTGAGCGAGAACGAGAGGCAGAGACTCTGATGGCAGACACCATTGTCGAGCATGGCTTCGTGTCGATACCGGTATATGGACTCTTGTCTCTGTGTGACCAGGAAAACGCTCCGGCTGAGGACCCTGGGTCTGCGATCTCCCAGGCCATGAAGCACGTAGCAGCGACAACCGGGTACGAGGTCTTCATCTCGTGCGCGCAAGATCTGCTCCCCGTCTATGCCGGGGTTCGTCTGTGGGACGAGGAACCTTCGGACGAGAACTTGACTGCGGACGGTTCGTCGCTCACGGTGGGACTGTCGCTGCACTGTCCCAGCGCAGAACTCACCTTGGGATCGCCGACAGGCGAGAACATGACCATCGACCTCCCGAGCGGGCCGGGGCAGTATGCCGCTGTGGTGAGCTACCGGGATCGTGAGGAAGCAGCGAGGAACCGGGCCACCGTGATAGGCAATCTCGGAAGCGGCCACGACCCCGCCACTCAGGAGCCGGCCGAGTATTACGTGGTGAGCCTGTGGCGCACGGAGGCGGCGGCGCAGGAGGTTGCTGATTAGCCGCCGGGTAACTCAACTGCAGGGCTGTTTGCCGCGATCGCCGTGGTGGTGGCGTGACTAATCAGCCGACGTCGCCGTCACCGCCGTGCCCGGTACCGCCCATGTCGTTGCGGCTGAGCGGTACACCGTCCTCGACGGGCCACCGCATTACCTGTGCGTGCAGTACGGCTGCCGAGCGGCGCGGCCTCATTGAGCCCGGCGACTTCGTCTTTGAGTGTGTTTTACGTGGGGGTCGCGAGCTTTTGTAGCAGGTCAGGGGTGCTGCGAGTCCGAGGAAGATGGGGAAGTGGTTGCTTCTCGTTCGTATCGGACGGTTAGCAGGTACGTGACGCGCTCTTAGAGAAAGCCACTGTGCCACGCGCTCAGCGCTCGGGTCTCTCGCACGGCACCGTAGTTGAGGTCGGGTGCTGGTCTGGCTACTGCCCTGTGCTGCGGGCGACCTCACGACGCTGACCGGGTTGCCGCTGCGCTCCGGCTCGTCGAGTAGTTTCCGCGCTCGCTCGGCGACTCCGTGCGTGGCTACTGCTCCGTGGCATCTACCAGGAGCGCCTAGCAGGCTAGGGCAGTGGAGTCCGGCTGGCGCGGGGAGCGGCTGAAGTGTGAACGGCCGCGCTGATCATGCTTGACCGCTCAACGATCTGTAACTACCGATGCCCTGAAACTCACCCTTTTGGCGGCTTGTGGCACGGATGTGTGCACTGTGTCAGGTAAGATCAACAGATGGTAAAGCCCCCGCGCCGTAGTAGCGGCCGGGGGCGTGGTCCACAACTAAAGAACCTGGAGTTGTTGACGTGTCTCAACCTATCACCGAACTCGACCTCTTAGAACCCCGGGCTGTGCGTACACGGCATCTCGAACGGGTCAACGTCCTCGACAAGGTCAAGGCAGTCGTTCTGCTGCCGGACGAGCGGCACGCCACGACCGAGATGGTTGCCACCTACTACGAGGTGCCCGTTAAGACGATCACGTCGGTAGTCCAGCGCAACCGGGATGAGCTTGTGTCGAACGGACTCGTCACGCTCCGGGGCTCTGAACTGCGGGAATTCAAGGATAGATTCAGGACGAATCTATCCTCGGAGATCCTCCAGACGGCTCGTCTGACATTGTTCCCCCGGCGGGCGATCCTCAACGTCGGCCAGCTGCTCACCGACTCGCTCGTGGCCAAGGCTGTGCGCTCCTACCTGCTTGAGGTTGAGGAGATCGCGCCGCCTGACCTGAAGAAGACCGCCTATCAGCGGCTCTTGGAGAAGGTCGAGTACCGGGGGTTCCGGGACCTGGTCGCGGAGAACGCCACCGACTACGCCCCAAGCGACCCGACAACCCGGCTGGTGTTCGCGCAAGCGCAGAACCTGCTGTATCAGCGCATCGTCGGGATGACAGCGGCCAGGCTGATCGGAAGTGGCCGCGAGATCCAAACCTGGAGTGGCAAGAAGGGCCCAACCAAGGCTGACCGCGAGGTCGCCAAGAACTACCTGACCGATGTCGAGTTGGGGCGGCTCAACAAGTTCGTGACGCTGCTGATGGCCCGGGCTGCGGTGATGTTCGACGACGGCCATGAGTTGACGATGGCGGATTGGTTGGACCTCATCCGCGCTGAGATGGCACCCCGTCCCCTGGCGGTCACAGCCTGATCAAGATTGCACGATCCCCACGCCGATCCCTACGGCGGTGTGGGGATCGTTTTGCGTCTGGGCCCGGTCGACGAAGCGAGGGAAGGGCGTCGGGCCTCGTCGACCAGAGTGGGGTCCGGCCGGCACGGGGAGCAGCGAGTCGGGGTCGAGTGCTCAACCCGCACCGACCGGAGGTCTACAGGTAGCGCAGCAGCCCGGCAAGTACTTCTTCCAGCAGTGGCAGGGTCGGCGTAGTGCTGGTCGCTAGCGCGGTCGCAGCGTCAGCGATCACCTCGTCGTGGTCGACGGTGGGCCATGCGATGTCGACCACGGCAGGCAGTCGCACCGTGGGTGGGTCATCGGCGAGTGCCCACATCTGTGTCGTGGGCGCGTCGAGACTGGGCGCATCCAGCAGTGCGACAGGTGCGTCATACATCGGTGGCCTCGATGACGGGGTGTGCGTTGATCTCGTCGGCGCGGGCGATCATGTCGTCGGCGAGGGTGCGCAGGGCCTTACCGACTTCGCGAAGTCCGTCGGCGGGGAGTTGCCCGTCGTTCTGGGCACCCATGAGCGCCAGGGTGATCTCACCGAGGCTGGAGTTCACCCGACCCAGCCGGGTGAGTAGCTCGCGATCGCGGGCGATCATCGGGCGAAGTCCAGTGGCTGTCGGGGCATGAGGTGTTCCAGCATGATGCGGTTACAGCCAGCGCAGGTTGGGTCGAACCACATCGGCAATTCGCCGGTGTGGATCTCGTCAGCCCGCGGTGTCGCTACAGCCCCGCAGAGGGTTGTGAAGGGCTTGTTGGCAGCCGGACGGTACTGGCTGGTGTCGTAGGCGTGCCGTTTCCGGTTGGCTTGCTGCCACAGGTACCGCTGCATGGTTGCCCCCGTCCCAATATGGTGTTCGAACTACTAGAACCAGTGGTGCGGACCATTTTTAAACGGTGCGCACCACTGGTGCAATACTCCGATCGGGGCATGGTGACTCAGCTCATGTCTCCGTTTATTCTGTGGTGCATGGTCAGCACCACACCAAAAGCGCGTGCCCTCGGTGCGGAACTCCGCCAGGCTCGCGAGCGAGCCGGTCTCGGCATGCGCGAACTCGCCCGTCGCCTGGAAATCTCGCACTCCGTGCTCTCTCGGATCGAATCCGGCGAACGTCCACCACGGCCGGAGGATGTCGCGAGCATCCTCACCGCGCTCGGAGTGCACGGTCAGGCGCAGGAGGCTGTCCTGGACCTGTCACGGGACACGGGCGGATCGCACTGGCTTTCCGTGGGCATGCCCGAGCTAGACCGCCAGCTCGCTGCGTTACTGGACTTCGAGCGCACAGCGAGTCACATCATTGACGTGTCGCCTCTGCTCATACCCGGATTGCTCCAGACTTCGGAGTATGTGCGGGCCATTATGACCGCAGCCGGGTTACCCTCCCACGAGGTTGAGATGCGATCAGCGGTCCGGCTCGGCAGGCGTGAGGCGCTGCGAATTACGAACCCAGCCAGGTTGACCGCATACATCGGCGAGCCTGCCCTGCATCAGCGAATTGTGAATGCGGCGGCGATGCAGGAGCAGTTGCGGTTCATCTTGGAGATGGCTGAACAGCCTCACGTCACGGTGCGCATCATCCCGGCCGTCACCGGATGGCACCCCGGCTTGGAGGGCGCGTTCTCGCTGCTGGAGTTCACGGCCGCGCCGCCCATCGTGCATTTGGAGACCAGGCGCTCTGGTTTGTTTCTCGGCGAGGGGGCCGACGTAGACGCCTACCGGAGCGCTGTCGATAAAGTCCGAGAGGTGGCGATGAGCCCTGACGCCTCAGTAGGGCTCATCACCGATGTCATCAAGGAAATGGAGACGACACCATGACGGTACATCACGAGTTCGGCGAATGGCGCAAATCGTCATTCAGCAGTTCGCAGACCAACTGCGTCGAGTTCCGGCGCGTCGAGGGTGGTGTGGAGGTCCGTAACTCCAAGAGGCCGAACGAGGGCACGATCGCCTATACCGACAGCGAGTGGACGGCGTTCATCGCGGGCGCGAAGGCTGGCGAGTTCGACCTCTGACCCGCTGAGCGGATAGCAAACGGCCCTCGGTCACCACACGGTGCCGGGGGTCGTTTCATTTGCGCGCTAAAGTACTCCACACTCAGGTGTCTACCCATGACAGGACGCTGAATCAGTCGGGTTCCGAACACCAGGGACAAGAGAGGCGGCTTCTACTCCACCGGTGAGCTGGTTGTGCAAACGAACCACGACGTTGTCCTTCTGACCGTTGCGTGGATTCGTCAGTAGTCGACTTCCGTACTGGCTGAACCTTAGATGTGGAGCAGGGTGAGTACGGCGTGGTGGTAGATGGCTTGGACGGTGGGGATGGTGTCGGTGCGGATACGTTCGTCGGTGCCGTGCAGGCCGGTGTAGGTGACACCGAACCCTGCAGTGGCGGGGATGCCGAGGCCGGCGAGGTAGTTGCCGATGTTGGAGGGGCCGGCGATCTTCGGTTCGACCTCGAGTCCGGCGGTGGTGGTGGCGTCGAGGATGGCGGCACGCAGCGGTGATTCCTCGGGTAGGGCGTAGGGGGGCCAGCGGGTATCCACTTGGGTGAGGGTGGGGCGGGTGTCGGGCCAGCCGTCATCGACCTGGCGGATGAGTTGTTCGAGCAGCGTGGTGGCGGTGTCGCTGTCGAAGGCCGGGGTGGTGCGGATGTCGACGTTGAGGGTGCACAGGTCGGGGGTGACCGAGTAGCCCTGGCCGCCGGTGGCGGCGGTGACAGTGAGTTTGCCGGGTAACGGGAACTCGTCGCTCCCGGCGTCGGGTAGCTCGGCGGTGGACAGGACGCGGATGAGGTGTGCGGCTTTCTCGATCGCGTTGGGGGTGGTCTTGCTGCTGCCGGAATGGGAGGCGACGCCGTGCACGTGCAGTTTGACGCGGTGCACGCCGCGTCCGCCGACGACGAGCTTGTCGAGACCGGGGTAGCCGATGATCACTCCAGCGACGTCACTGGGTGCGTCGGGGCCTTCGAAATAGCGGCGAGCGCCACCGAACCCGCCGGTGTGTTCGTCGACATCGAACAGCAGCACCAGCGTGCCGTGTAGCTGGTCGGTGATCGTGGCCAGACGTGCCGCGATGTGGCAGAAGATCGCGGCACCGGACTTGCTGTCGGCGGTGCCGCGGCCGTAGAGCCAGCCGTCGGCGATCGTGGCGGAGGTTGGTGGGTAGGTCCAGGCGTCCTCGTCGCCGAAGGGGGCGGTGTCCAGGCAGGCGTCGAGCACCCACCGTGGGCCGGGGTGTGCGCCGTGGATCTCGGTGGTGAGACCGACGATCGCGCCGGTGGTGTCGGTGAGCACCGTGGCGGGCAGGCCGCGCTGGCGTAACCAGTCGATCAGCACATCAAGCACGGGCTCGTAGGGGTCGACGCCTCCACGGCTGGGTACGGCAACCAGGCGCCGGGTCAGCTCGAGCACCGATTCGTGGTCCTCCTTGGCGGCGGCCTGCACCTCATGCGCGGCGTGGTGTGTGGTGTTCATCGACATCACCTCCCTTCCCGGTGGTATCTAGCGTCGCATGGTGGGTAATGCGCGCAGCGCGTGTTCGGTTTCGATGCGGCGTGCGGCGGCGTAGACCTGGCGGGCATGGTCGATGAGCCTTTCAGCGACACCGGATTCGAACAGCACCCCGGAGTCGAACGCCTCGGCTGAGCTGATCGACGGGATCGGCACGACGGCGGCGGCTTCGGAGGTGCAGAAGAACCGCTCGGGGATATCGGGGTTCTCCTCGACGATGCCGATGTGCAGGGTTTTCACACCGAGGCTGCGGTCGTGCGGGTCGCGGAGCTTGAGCAGCCGCAACAGGTGGTCTTTGAGTACCTGGTGGCGGGGTGGGCCGAACAGCACCCGGTAGTGCACCAGTTCGGGCCGGTCGGCCAGCACGCTTTCGATGGTTTCGAGGTAGCGAGTGTCCCGGGAGCGCGATCCGATGACGGCCAGACAAGTGCGGGCGTTATCGACAACGTCGGTCATCGCTTCGCGCAGGTCGTGGTGCCCGACCAGTAGTTTCGGGGTTTCGCTGGCGGCGGTGAGCTGTTGGTCTTGGTGGGCGAACAGGATTTCCGGGGGCTGGGCGTAGTAGTCGGCGAGTAGCTTGCGGTAGCGGATGCTGGTGGTGTGCTTGCCGAGTTCCCAGCCGGACAGCATTCCGGGCGTGACCCCGGATGAACCGCTGGCGGAGCGGTGGTCCAGGTCAGCGCAGACCTGCTCCAGGGTGGCAGGAACAGCCATCCGGGCCTGACGCAGTGGGGACATCGCGGCTGACGTGGTCTTGTGTGCTCGTCCGGCCATTCGTCCGCCTTTTCGTCGCTGGTCAGGGCACGGGGGCAGGATGCCGCACTTCGAGTTCGCGCACTACCGGCATCTGGATGAGCTGGTCGCATACCTGCACCCACTTCGGGTGCTTGTCGATGAGGGTGTAGCCCTGGGGTGGGTGGAACCCTCCCATCATGGTGGTCAGTTGCTCGGCGGTGAAGCCTTTGTACTCGCGGACGGTGCGGATCGGTAGCGCGTATCCGCGCTCTAGGTCCTTGAGGTAGGCATAGACGGATTCGCCGTTACCCGTTTTGGCGCGCTCGGCGATGTCGGCGATCGCCTGTGGTGTGTCGACCACGGCTTCGTCCAAGTCGATCACCGCGGCGAGCTTGGAAGCGGGCGCGGTCAGGTACACGTACCAGGTTGTCGGCCGGCCGGAGAGGTAGCGGCGACGGAATTCGTGGGTCTTGAGCCGCTGCCACATCAGCTCGTAGTACTCGGGGTTGAGCGACATCAGCACCCGCTCGGCAGGGCGGTCGAGGTGCTCGGTGCCGAACAGGTCGATCTGCACGCCAGGCTCCGTCCACAGATGATCGTCTCCGCCGCCGGGGCGGCTCGGTGAGGTGGCGAAGTCTAAACCCTGGACACGATCGGGTAATGGGCGACACACCCGCTCACATGGCTGGCCTGCGGTTCCCGCACCGTCGTGGACAGCAAATGCACAACCAGTGAACAAAACCGGAAAACCGATGACATGGGCACCGGCATCACCGTGCGTGACTCTGTGAACACAGTCACAACGACAGTGCGGAGGATGTCGGATGCCCACCAGACCCAAACCAGTGATCGGGTTTCCCCGCGAGACCGGTCGCGGGGACCGGCGCACGCTACTCACCCCAATCGTCGCCCAGATGCTGCGAGAAGCTGGGTTCACGGTGCTGGCCGAACCCGGGATCGGCGCCGGGGTGTTCGGCAATGACGCCGACCTGGCCGCCGCCGGGGTGGTGTTCTCCCCCGTGGATCGAGTGTGGGACGCGCCGCTGGTGCTGCGCTACAAATCCGCCGATCCGGCCGATCTCGACCGGCTCCGACCCGGACAGGCGATCGGGGCGTTGTTTCACGCCGAGGG
>JACYYK010004646.1_pt1 | contig 42101 bp, 69 predicted proteins | sample 8236871 | NCBI WGS metagenome assembly JACYYK01 (sample SAMN14103087, study PRJNA606662) | landfill metagenome | isolation source: landfill solid waste inoculated with endophyte fungus Paravalsa indica | place: India:New Delhi, Okhla landfill site | collected 2017-11-05 | reverse complement strand
GTGAAGGGAATCGAACCCTCGTATTCAGCTTGGGAAGCGGCCTCTTTTCCCGCAATATCATGATCATTGCAGTAAAACCGTTAGCGAAACTGGCGGAAATCACTCAATGATATCAACGGTGCTGTAAAACGCCCGATGCCCCCCAGCCACACCTACCGACCGCGCCGATGATGAACCGCAGCGCTGTATTCCTTCGATCCCGGGGTGTGGATCAAGCCGACTTTCTTGCCTCCGCATTTCGAGCATTTGAGCTTCGGCACGAGATCATCATGCATCGCGCCGTGGTCTGGCCCGAGCCGGTCGCGCAGCGCCAGCATGTCTAGTTCTGCATGATGGTTGCAGCTTGAGTTGTGGCAGTAGACGCGTAGCTTGTCGCCGCTTTCGATAAACGTTTGAATGGTGTCCCCGCGCATCCGGTCACTCTTCCTTCCACACCGGCACGCGCTTGATCTTGACCGACACCAGGCGGCGGATGCGCAATCCGACCGCTTCCTTGCCCTGCGGGGTAAACGTCTCAACGTCGAGTGTGCCGCCGCTGTTGCACCCTTCGCATTTGAACCGGAGAGCGACGCTGTCGGCATCGACGTCTCCAAACACCTCGATCAGATCGGCCGGCAGGTAGTTGTGCCGCCGCTTGCAATAGCGGCAGGTGACACTCATCAGCACCCGTCGATCGACGAATTTCGACAGTGGGTAGGGCTTCGATCTGTATGGCGACGGCATGAGAACAGAAAAAGAACAAACTTCTTGACCAGTCAAGGGCCAAGTGGAATCCTTAACGTCAGCTATGGAGGTTCCAATGCCCCTACGATTGAAGGTAAAGGGCGCATCGAAAGAGGAGCTGGCGCGCGGCGTGGCCGCCGCCGAGGCGTTCCTGAAGATGCATGACGTAACACCGGCCCAGGCAGACGACGGCATGTGGGAGGCCATGCACGCTGATATCCCGGGCATGGAGGACAGCAGCCACTTCGGAGAACGCGAGCAACGCTGGGCTCGGCTATGGCTTCAGGCGCGCAGCGTCGCACTCGAAACCTGCTGCCGCGGCTGGGAGGAAATCCCGCTCTATGCCGACATGGAGTTCTACTCCACCGACCGGCGGTTGAACTGACCAGTTGCACATGCCTGAAATTTTGCGAGACTGCCCGGCATGTGCAACCTCTTCAACGTAACCACCAACCAGGAAGCGATCCGCGATCTGTCCAACTGGGACTGGTCGTCGGTCGGCAACCTCGAGCCATCTCTCGATGTCTGGCCTGACTACAAGGCGCCAATCGTTCGAAACGTCGACGGCAAGCGCGAGCTGGCGATGGTGCGTTGGGGCCTGCCGTCCTCGCAGAAGGCGATCTTCGATGCAGCCACCAAGCGCGCCGACAAGCTGCGCGCGAAGGGAAAGGCCGTCGACTTCGACCACCTGCTCAAAATGGAGCCGGACGGCGGAACCACCAACGTCCGAAACACGAAGAGCGCCCATTGGAAACGGTGGCTCGGTGTCGAGAACAGATGCGTGGTGCCGATCACCAGCTTTGCCGAGCCGGATCCTGCGAACAAGCCGGAGGGCGGCCGCACGCCGAACGCATGGTTCGCGCACGACGAAAGCCGCCCACTGATGTTCTTCGCCGGCGTTTGGGTGCCAGGGTGGGAGAGTGTCCGAAAGGTCCGGGAGGGGCTGACGACGAACGACCTGTTCGCTTTCCTGACCACTGAACCGAACGGCATCGTCCAGCCGGTGCATCAGAAGGCCATGCCGGTGCTGCTGACCGAGCGCGACGAGATCGAGACCTGGCTGACGGCACCGTGGGAGGAAGCCGGCAGGCTGCAACGCCCCCTGCCAGACGATATGCTGGTGATCGTCGACGCGCCGGCGAAGCCGGAGGAAGACCAGCCGAAGCAGGGAAGCTTGCTATGATCGACCCGCCAAAACGGCAAGAGGCCTATGCCGATCGCAACCTCGACTGCGAAGCAGCTATGGAAACGATGTTCCAGACCATGATCGAGGAGATGGCGTCCGTGGGCTGGAACCCGGAGGAGATCGAGCGCGCCGTGTTCAAGCTGATCTGGGCGCATCGAAAGACCCGGTTCGAGAACGCGAAGGTCGAGGCCGAGCTCGCGATCATGCGCGCAATGGAGCGGGCGCGAAGATGAGTGACGAACCCGCGCGCGACAACGCCGCCCCGGCCGTCACACCCTCCGGCATATGGGAACACTATTGCGAGCACGAAGGCTGCAAAGAGTGGGGCAGCTACGGCTATCAGATCGGAAAGCGCATGCCACACTGGTTTTGCAAGGAGCATCGCGACGACGGAGAGAGGATCATCGGCCGTTGACGACTGAACGCCTCACGCCATTGAAAGAACTGCGCAGCCTGTTCGATACCGACGACACCAGCAACGCAGCGCGTATGCGACGGCTGGCGATCATCGCTACACTGCAGATGCCGAACCGCGTCGAAGCGGAGCGCCTGCACGCTGGCATCGAGGCCGCGATCCACCTATTCGAGAACATTCCGGAAGACGGTCGCATGACGTTCGATATGATGAACCTCAGCGCGGTGGAAAACCTTTCCTGACGGCAAATTCAGTCTCGCTGGATCGTCATCCTATTCAGAAGAGAGAGGAGAATCCGAGGGGCAGTCGCGGCCGCGAACTCCTTTGTTCATGCTTCGCACGATGATCTGCTGTGCGCGCGCTTCGCGCTCATGGGGAGTTTCATCGGGCACGTCGCCGGCCGACAACTCGCCTCGCATATCTTCGATCTCATCGGGGGAAAAAACCCCGCTATTTGAGGGTTCAGAAGCGGACATGATTGCCTCCTTCTAGTAGTCAGGGCGCAAGCATGGTGGTCGCGAACAGTCGTCAGCGCCCGTATCGTTGGCTGACGATGACCCATCATCCCCCTAAATGATGGCGGAAGCGAGTCTTATTAATGGGACGATTCTACGCCTAGCGCTCTCTGACATCGAACGGGGCGGGCTTGTGCACCTGCCGTGCCTCCGTCGCCAGCTTTCGACGCACCTCTTCAAGGGCCACGCTAAGGAGAGCATCGGCCTCCTCCAACTCGGCACGCGCCTCGCTCTTGGCAATATAGCGCCGCAGTTCTTCGATCGATTGACGAACGTGTTGCATGGAAATGTTCCTGTATTCGCGGCGCAACGGTCGTCACGTCGAGTGGTTCCATCACAATAGAGGCTGACCATCCGGGAACAATGCGGACCCGCGCTCGTTAGCGCAGTGGCGAGCCTCCCATTCGATGCCACCCCAAAACTGGCTTGCCTGCGCCCGGCTCCCCCCTCCAGCCGGGCGCTACTTTTTGGCCCTATCCTTCCGCCTTCATCGTTCTCGCGACTTCCAGTAGCTTCTCACGATCAGCGCCGTGTCTGGCGACCAACTCCTTTGCCTGCAACGGTGAGAGGTCCGTGTGTTCTACAAGGTAGCGGATTTCCGCTTCGCGCTCGTCGTCTGGATCGAGCCAGGTATTCTCGTCGTCGGCCATGATGTTTTCTCCTTCACGACCGAAACCGATGGCATGATCGATAGTTCCGCGGCTTAGGGTGCTGCGCACGCCTTCGATGGACGTCTACAGCAAAAAAAAGGCCCCGCCAGCCGAAGCCAGCGGGGCGAACTCGTGCAGGAATTGCACGAGTTGGGATTAGGGTGGGGCGCGTTCGTCGTTGAGCTGCCATTGCCGCAGCCGATCAATCTCCGCCTTCATGTCCTGTATGACGTCGCGCGTGCCATAGACGGCGCCGACATCGGCTCTCAGCTCGTCGACACGCCGGGAAAGCTCCGCCACTTCCTGATCCCGCGCTCTGTTCCGCTCGGACCATTCCGGCCTGGTCACTGTGTTGCCGCGCAGTTCACCGATCGCCGTCTCTTGGCGTGACCGGTCCTCAGCAGCGCGTGCCGACCGCCATTCCAGTTCCTCGCGCGTGACAGCCTTTTCTGCCAGCGCAGACACGGCCTGCTTGAGGTCCGTCGTCGCCTCACGGATCGGCATGTAGGCCAGCCCGCCGAGAAGCGCAGCAAAGGTCAGCGCCACGCCGAGCGCCTGCCACTGCGGCTTGTTGCGCTCGGCAAGGTTTTGGGACAGCGCTGCGATCGAACTCCGCGTCTCGTTGGCGAAGCCGGTAAGCGCGGTCTCCATCTGTTTGAAGCCCGACCGCATCTCGGTTTCGAGGTCGGTCTGCCGGCGTCCGAGGTTCGTAACGCGCTCGCCAAGCTGGGCCTGCGCCGCGTCGTAATAGTGCCGGTAGTCGTTGCCGTTTTCAGCCATGTCGTGATCCTGCAATGCCCCAGCCCCTATGCCCCTGCACTGTCGTTCGGATGATCAGGGCCGCACTCCCAACGCGCGCGGCCCTGTGAAGGCTATTTGCCGTCCGGCTGGACCACGATGTCGCCGCGCGTGCCGGGAGACTTGATGACCACCTGCGAATCCTTCGGCACCTTGGCGTCGATCTGTTTCGCCGCGGCGGCCGCCTTGTCGGAAGAGGACTTGGTGATGGTCGCGTAGACCGTGACGATGACCGTCGCGAGCGCGGCGATGGCTGAAAGCAGCTCCGGCACCTGCGTGCGAAGCGCCTCGACCTGATCCGGCGAAAGCCATCCGAGTAGTCCGATGATCGTCAACGCCGAGCCGATGATGGCGGTGAGGTAGCGGATCGACACACCCACAGAGGCGGAGGTCGTGAAGATGCTGAGAAGCTTGCCCATCAGACCTTCTCCCCGCGAATGACCACGCCGTTGACCGTCGGAGCGGCCTTGTAGAGCGTCATGATCCCGGCCGGTGTCTGCGGATCGAGCGCGGCGCAGATCGCGCGGGCGATTGCCGATGCGGTCGCAAGGCGCGGATCGTCAGTGGCGATGATGTCGGCGACGGTCTCTGCAGTCGGCAGGAAGCGGCAGGCAGCCTTGGCACCCGACTGCACGTCGGTGATGGCGATCGTCTCGCCGGTGGTGGGATCGATTGTGGTGCAGGCGGCGAGCGAAAGCATCGCCGCTGCTGCGATGAACAGCATGCGCATGGTGTTTGCCTTTCATGGAAATGCCCGGAGCCGCCGGGCGCGGGTTCAAGCCAGCGTGCCGAGCGGATCCTTGCGCACGTCGAAGGACGGGCAGGCCTTGGCGGCATATTCGTTGTGGCCGGATACCTTCTTCACGCCCCGGTGCAGCGCCACGAGCTGCATCACGAGCCACAACAGTGACGAGCGTTGATCGGGCGTGCGGGTATCCTTGGCCGTCTTGCCATCGGCAGAGACGCCGCCGACGTAGCAGATGCCGATCGTGCCGGTGTTGTGGCCCGAAACATGCGCGCCGACCTGCCCGATCGGTCGCCCCTCCATCACACGCCCGTCGCGATAGACGACATAGTGATAGCCGATGTCCGACCAGCCGCGCTGTTTGTGCCAGGCGCGGATGTCGGCAACGGTGAAGTCCTTGCCTTCTGGCGTAGCGGCGCAGTGGATGATGATTTCGTCGATCGGGCGCGCGGTATGCTCGAGGCGCAGGCTGTCGGCATTCGACGGCCGCTTCCCCACTGCAATGCGCCGATCGGCCGCGGGAACGTCATCCTGCATCGCCGACTTGTCGGGCTCTGGCCTTCCGGGCTTTGCCGGCGTCGTCGCCTGTTTCAGCGCGGTCAGCGTCTGCCGGCCGGCAACGCCGTCGACGACGAGGCCGGCGGCATCCTGAAAGGCGCGCACCGCCGCATCGGTTTTGGCACCGAAATCGCCATCCACGGCGAGATCGGCCATACCGATGATCGTCTGTGCGTTGAGCATGGCCTGAAGGTCCCGCACGGCAGCGCCGCGCGAGCCCCGCTTGAGCAGCGTGGTCATGGCAAATCCTTTGGTTGGAACGAATTGTCGCGTGGGGTCTGGCGCACAAAAGAGGCTGGCCAAAATAACAGCCCCTCCGGGCGCTGCAGGGAAGCAAGCGGATCCGAAGGGGCGTCTCGACTGGAGATCGAGAGCCGATTTCAACCACAAAAGCCGCGGTTAGTCTATAAAGACCTACGTCCACGCGCGGCCAAGGTGTGACGGTTCTGCCACACATGCGGCGACAACGGCCTTAGTGTTGCCTGTTTTGCTGCCGTTTCGCTTGCCTCTACCATGTGTTTCAGCGATCAATCGCCCTGGAAAGAGGGGCGACTCGCACATTCTTTTCATGAACGGCCCTAGCGGGTCACTTTTTACCGAAACGACCGTTTCATAACTGGAGGTCAGAAAATGAACATCAAGAGCCTGCTTCTCGGCTCCGCAGTGGCTGCTGTCGCTGCAACCGGCGCTCGCGCAGCTGATGCGATCGTCATCGCCGAGCCGGAGCCGATGGAATACGTTCGCATCTGCGACGTGTACGGCGCTGGTTTCTTCTACATCCCGGGCACCGAGACCTGCCTGCGCATCGGTGGCTACATGCGCTACGAGATGCATTACGACGATGCCGACTGGATTGAGGAAGTTGTTGGTGGTCCGGACATCATCCACGACTACCGCTTCGGCAAGTTCGCTCGCTTCCAGCTCAACGTTGATGCGCGCAACGAGACCGAGTGGGGCACGCTCCGTTCGTATGTTGAAGCTCGCTTCAACTGGAACTCGACCGGTGGTCTGGTTGGCGGTTCGGGCGGCACTGTCCTGAACCAGGGCTTCATCGAGCTGCAGCAGGCCAACGGCACCATCCGCCTCGGTAAGAGCGATACGCCGTATGCCCGCTTCCTCGGCTACGGTTCGCCCTTCGGTCCGTTCGACGGCTCCTACGGCTTCAACAACTCCGGCGAACTGTCCTACCAGTACAATGGCGCCAACGGCTTCTCGGCTATCATTGCTGCCGTCGAGCGTGGTTCGGGCGAGTTCGAGCCGGCTGTTGAAGGCGGCGTGAAGCTGACCCAGGGCTGGGGCGACATCGGTGCCATGGTTGGCTACGACACCGTTGTGGAAGAGTGGGGCGCGAAGCTCGTTGGCAATGCCAAGTTCGGCATGTTCAACGTCGGTGCGCACCTCTACTACGCAAGCGGCGCCGGCTCGATCTATACGATCGGTGGTTCGGAGTTCTCCGTCCTGGCATACGCCAGCGTCGACGTGAGCCAGACCCTGGCGATTGCTGCTGCCGTGCAGTACTTCGACGACGAGTACCTGCTGTCCAACGACACCTGGCAGGTCACCGGTGGCCTCGACTGGCGTCCGATTTCGGGTCTCCGCATCCGTCCGGAAGTCCAGTACACCACGACCGACACGGGTTTTGGCGACGTCGACAACTGGCGCGCGGCTATCCGCTTCGACCGCACTTTCTAATCAGCTTACCAGTTGATTTGAGCGGAACCCGGCAGGCAACTGCCGGGTTTTCTTTTTGGCACTACTCCGGCCACTCGATCACGGGCAGTTCGGCGATGAAGTCTTCGACGCTCGGCACGGTGCGCGTTTCGGCCATCACCTTGTCCAATTCCGCATAGGCATAGAGCCACACAGCATCGCGCCAGGCGACGAATGCCTGCGCCTCGGCAGCCCATCCTTCGTTTGTGCTGGCTACATAGGACGCAAGCGAGTTGCCGCTGTCGTAGCTGCGCCCGAGTGCGGCTTCATCAACGTGCGCCTGGATTGCGAGGCGGAACGTCTCGACAAGCGCTGCCTGTGCTTCGGCTTCGCGCTGCGCCGACGTGATGATGATTTCAGGCTCAGGCGTCCACATCGGCAGGCTCCTCATCATGGGGAACTGCAATCGGGCCATCAGCCGTCACACTGATCGGCTCGGGAAAGGTTACGGCCTGCGATGGGTTGGGACCATGCGGCAAGATTAGCGTAAGCCTAACTTCCCCGTTCACCTTCTCCACTGGTCCAACGATCCACTCGCAGGGCACAGCACCTGCCGGTATAACGTCACCGTCGTTCAGTGTGTTGAAGTTGAACAGTTCACCATTGATCCGAAGTCGGTCGCCGCTGGACTTTTCGAGGGTCAGCGTCTCGTCGCGGCGCTGCGGGGAGAGCAAGATGTGCATCAATACCACCTTCCGATTGCGAAATGACGAGCGTTCACGGTTTGCATGGAACCAGTGTCGGTGCGGACAGCGGAGAACGAGATCGATGTGGTCGTCTGCGCTCCGTATTTCATTAATGTCGGGTTAGTCACGTGCGGATCACCTGCCGCCACATAAAAGCCGCCCGCCAGCAAGTTTGCGGTGGTGGAAAAAGCTGCCGGGAAGGTCCACGTGACGGCACCCGAAGACTGCGCTGCCAAGGTGTTCGTGCAAATCTGCGTCCCGTCGGCGAGGCGGATATAGTTACCATTGGAGTTGCTGCCCGCGTCGAGCAGTTTTCGATCAAGCTGATAGATCCCGTCGCTTTTCGCCTCCAGCCACGCGGCAGTGTGGAGCGTTAATGCATCCTTGACCGCGAAGCTGCCCGCCGCGCCGTGCCCTGCAAAAACACTCCCCGCAGTCGACCGGAATTCCATCGCCGAATTTTGCGCGGAGCTCGTTCGGCTGACAATCAGGCCATTGGCGCTTGCGCTTTCCAGCGTAGCGGCGGCGAAAGTCGGGGAATCTCCTGTCCCTAGCCCTATTGCGGTCCTTGCAGCGGCGGCATTAACCGCAGCCAGCACACCTCGCATGAAAGATGTCAGATCATGAGTTGCCGCGGTTCCTGCGCCTGTGAAGTGTAGCCCCTTGTTCGCCGCCCCTGTCAGCGCCGCCAGGGCCGACAGGCTGCCGCCGCCCAGCATGTCGATAAGCTGCCGCGTCTGCGCCGCGACGCGCGACAGGTCGGATTGATACCGGATGCGCGCCGTCTGCCCCGATCCCGCAGCCGCAGCCGGGCAATTGTCCGTCAGCGTGCCGGTCGTGGCGCTGGCCACCGTCGCGATGGTAAGCACCATCGCCTTCGCCGGAAGCAGTATCTGATCGCCGGGTTGTATGTTCGCAGACACCAGCGACGTTCCGCTCCACGTGAAGTTCGCCGAACCGCTGGTGAGCGTGATCGTGCCGACGAGATCGGGTTGAATGGCCATCGGTCAGCCCTTCTTTTTGGTTTCCAGGGCTTCTAGCGCGGCCGTCAGCTCGTCGACCTTAGTGGCGAGTTCGCCGTTGCTTGTCTGTGTGTCGTGAAGCTGCTGCGCCAGCGCCAGATTGCGGTTCTCAAGGTGCTGGATGTAAACCAGCTTTTCGCCCAGCGCGACGGCCGGGTTGATCTGGATGGTACGGCTGGCCGGCGCGGATTCACCGGCCGCAGATGATGCGGTTGTCATAGGTGCCTCATTTTTTGGCGCACTGGCCGATGATCGTGGCGTTGTAATTGAATTCCGCGGTAAGAGTGGATTTTTGCATCTGGATTTTGTAGGTGTGCGTACCAACTCCCGCCGGGTCCATACGAAGCTCTCCGTCCATCGTGATCGTGGCGTTGTTGGCTATTGTCCCACCTGCCGTTCGCAAAACCGTAGAATTTCTAATCACCCTGATCTGAAAACCAAGATCAACGCCGCCGGACGGCTGTGTTCGGGTTAGACTTGCCGTCGTGTAGAGGAACACCGAATTCCCCGACGGACTGGCAATGGTGATTGACGCGACATCGACCCAAACGTTCGCGCCGACTCCGCTCCCTACTGTGCCACTCTGTTGATCGTCATCCGAGTTCGTTACCGCGCCGGCGGCGATCATGCCGTCATTGATGACCGCAAAGCCGATATTTGCACTCGTCGCCACGAAATTGTTGACGACCGCGTTTTCTATATCGGCCCAGCCAATGTTCACATTGTCGATCTGCGCCCACGCCGCCCGCACACCGCCTCCAAGACGCAGGACGCCGCCCGAAAACACAAGAGGATTCTCGACCGCCGTTCCGTTCGTCACTGCGAATTGATCCGCAGTGATGACAACGCGCGTTGGCTGAGCGCCCGAAGTTGGCACATCAATAAACAGGCTGGCCGCGCGGTAGACGTTGATGCCCGACCCTGTTGCGCGCGCCTCCATGCCGATCCGGGCGCCATACCCAGCCGGTCCGGCGCTCGTCGTCATCCGGAAGTTGGCGCTTGCGGTTGCGTCGTTGTAACCGCTCTCGAGCGCAATAACGGCGTTGGAGAGCGACGTCACATCACCTTCGACATCATCGACACGAGCCGAAAGCAGCAGCACCGCAGAAGCGTCAGCCTTGTCGTCCAACTCTGCATTGACGTCGATGAGCGCCTGGCTCAGCGCCGACAGATCGTCATCATGGTCGTCAACTCGCGTCGTCAGTGCGAGAAGAGCCGAAGCGTCTGCCTTATCGCCAAGTTCGGCGTTGACGTCGATCAGCGCCTGTGACAATGCGCTGATGTCGCCATCATGGTCATCAACGCGCGACGTCAGCGCCAAAAGAGCCGATGCCTCGGCCTTTCCATCAAGCTCGGCTTGGACAGCAAGCAGCGCCTGCGCCAGCGCGGAGCCTGGCCCTGTCGCCGCCAGTATCTGGAAATCGGCGTAAGCCTTTGCATCCTCGGTTGCCGAAGTGACCTGCTGCCGGATCAGTTGCCGATCGGTATAATCCGTCGACGCCTGGTCCAGCACGGACGCAACCAGCCGCCGCGCATCGTCGATTAGCTCGCGAACGCCCGGACCAATCCAGTCGATCGCGTCGTCGATGAACTCCTGCAGGTCCGGGATAAGCCCGTCCGGATAAATGTCGCCGGCACCCAGACGAATGTCGAGCGTCGTGACCGGCATCCAGCCGGTCCAAAGCAACTCACGCCCCGAATGAGGCAGGAACCGCCCGCGAACCGTGTAAGGCTGGTCGGGCAAGCACCACTGCCCCGAAAGGCGGAACGTCTTTACCTGCCCGTCGCCCAGCACGTCGCCGTATGGCGACTCGCCGGAAAACACCAACTCGTCTTCGCCATTGCGGACCTCAATCTGGATTGCTCGCACGTCGTCGTTGTCGCCGGGCGCGTAAAGATCAATCGCCGGCCTGCGAGGCGTGCCGCTTTCGTCGTTGATCGACGAGGCGACAACGCTCCACCCTGCAACCGGGATCGGCGCCGGCCAGCGCGGATTGATCGGCCCGACAGACCACGGCAGTTTGTCCGTGCCCGGCGTCCAACTGTAATCGGACGGGTCGACTTCTTGAAGCGCAACGCCCTGGTTGACGTTGGTCATCTCGTCCTTCGACGAGACCGTGAACAGCTTGTCTTCGTAGCCGTTGCGCGCCGATGTCCACGACACCGTATCCAACGGCTCTAGGCCGAAAGCTACAGGCGGCAGCGTCCCGCGATGCGACCGCACGCGACGACCGTCCCGCACCATCGACAACATAAGCCGCTGCACCTGCGTGGGCGACGACACGGCGTTGAACTGGAAATCAGCCAGAAGTATCCGGCCGTCGTCCTCTTCCTCATAGTCTGGGAACAGTCGCTGCGGCGCGTCCTTCATTTCCCACGCGGCGGCGGGATCGGGATACGTCGCGGTAGCTCCGTTGAACGTCTGCTCAAGCCCCTTGAACGGCTCGAATTCCTGCGGGTCTGTAACAACCCAATCATCATCGGTCATGAACATGACCGGCAAGCCCGGAGCACCGACATGTACGCGGCAAATGCCGCCCGTGTCGGAATACTGGCCGTTGCACGACTTCAGCAGTTCCTCGATGACGTCGGCCGGCTCGTGCTCGGCAACCTTGATCTCATAGCCGCAAGAGAACTGCGGCTCGTAGATCGGGTCGACTTCGCCAACTGCATCGGCGACAATCGTCGGAACGTCGCATTCGTTCATCGCGGCGAACCACGACGCGAGAGGCAAACGCGACGCCGAAATGCCGGGGCCGTAAACCTTCTCGCCGTCGACATAGATGCCGCGGAGAATGTTGTAGATGATGACGATCGGGTTTGCCGTCGACTCGTAGGTCGCAGGCTGGCCCCAACGGTGATCGCCGTCGCCGCCGACCGTATCGTCTTTGCGCGGGTCGTAGAGCGGCAGCGCAGTCGGCTCGTAGCGGCCAACGGGCATTGCCGTCATCAGTTCGCGGTTCATAAGAGCCGTGAGCACGACAACGGTCGAGCCTGAGCCAACCATGTCCGAGGACCAAGGACGCTCGGCGTCCGATCCGAACTTGTCGACTAGGAACGCGTCGGCTACTGTCTGCGTGCCGTCAAGCAGCTTGACCCACATGTAGTCGCGGCCGTTGCGGCGGTACTCCAGAACCGGATAGCCCTGGTCGACGGGCGTTGCCTCGAAGTCGATCTCGCACAGTTCGTTGTTGATGTAGAAGCGGCTACCAAGGTCGCCCTGCACCATGTCCGACAGGGTGATGACCTGCGTCAGGTAAGCATTCGGCGTCTTGCCGCTGCGGCCCCACGTGCCGACGTAATCAAGCGAGCCGGCAGTGGCGTAATTGCCGACAATGAACGAAAAGGAGTTGTTGCCGCCAACACGAAGTTGGCCGCTGATGCCCGGTTCCGGCTGGCGCTTTGCGAGCGCTTTCTGCAGCAGCGATGCGCCGATTTGCAGCGCCAGGCCAACCACCAGCTTGGCAAGCAGCGTGCCGGAAGTGAGGAATGCGCCGATTGCCGTGATGACAGGCAGGGCGTGCGCAGCCGCGATGAAGCCGAACATGAACCATACGGTCCACGCGGCAATGCGTAGAAGCTTCATGTTCAGCCTGTGGTTGGCAGGGCTAGAGCGGTGGTGCGCTCATGGCGCGGCAGTGCGCGCTAGAGTCAATCAAAGCGAGCGATCTGCAATCGCGCGCGCGTCGTCAATCAACTCTCGGAAACCCGTGGCTATCCATTCTTGCTGTTCATCGACATCTTTTCGAATTTCGCGCACCTCCATGCAGATCCGAGTATCGTGACCTGAAGGCCCTGCGCTTGTGGTCATGCGGAAGTTGGCGGATGCCGTTGCGTCTGCCGGGGCGGTTGCCGACGCCGCCACGGCCGTACCAGCCACCGGCGCGAGGCCGAGCATCGCGAGAAATGATCTGCGCTTCATGTGGTCACCTATAATGTTGGATATGGTTAGGGACGTTCGTTCAGCACTTCAGCAGCAACCCAAAGGGCGGCGGCAACAAAGCAGAGCGGAAACCAGAATGGGGACACGCTGGCGTATTGCGCCGCTGCGCCTGCGAACAGCGCCAGAAACAGCGGAAGACGGCGCATCAATGCGGCACCCGGAACGCCCGCTTGGCGTCCAGCAGCCCGACAGTGCCAATGCCGGCATTATCGGGGCGCAGCACGTAAATGCGCGGCCCCTGCACTATGCCGAGGGCGATTTGCCCGTCTTCTTCGATCGCGGCGATGTCCCCGACCTGCGCCTTCGACGGGTGGACTTCCTCGAACAGCGACGCGGCCAGTTCTGCGTGGTCAGCAAAGCCCGCCTTTTTCAGCAGGCGTATGCCGCCAAGGTGCGTCGTGTAGCGCCCACGATAATCGGCGGCGAAATCGGCGCCAGTCATCGTCTGCACCGCGCCCGCAGCAAACAATCCGCAGTCATGAATGCCCCACACGAACGGTCGACGCGCCACTTCGTGGATGTAGGCAAACAGCGCTTCGCGCCAGAAACTGTAACGCTTCATCGCAGGATGCCTCTCTGGCCACCACCATCCGACGTTGCCGGTGGTGCCGCCTTCGCCTCGCCCCAATGGACGTTCTGCAGCCAGCCGCCAGCAACATCGGCGTAGCGGCGAAACCTGTCCTCAACGCCACCAACCAAGCGGCGGCGCTGCATCTCGTCGGAGCGCTTCAGGGGATTGGTGCGGGTTAGCTCGCGCGCGTCGGAGACACACACGATCTCAATGCTGCCATCGCCGCCAATCGCCGGCGTATTGATGGGCGTCTCGTTGATGAAGCCCACGAAGATCGGTAGCGGCTGCGAAACAAGCAGCTTCGTTTCCGTATCCAGAAACCCGACATGGTATTCCACCGGCGCATGTTTCGGGTCGTAACCCCGCACGGCAAGCTGCACCGCATCATTGATCTGGCTAAGCCGGAATCGGAGGTTGCGAACCGCAACGCCAGTCTCGAGCGGAACCGCCGGCCATTCGATCGCCGAGCCACCCGCATGGTAGGTGCGCGTGACGGGCAGGCGGGTGTCTGGGTCGACGACCTGAATGTCAGTCGTGTCCCACCCGCTCCAAAGACCCATGGTCTCGAGCGCGCCGGTCTCGCGGTTCTTCGCCTCGATCCACAGAAGGTAAACCGGGGCTATAGACTTGCGCGAAGAAATCGCCGCGATAGTCGCGGCGTCGAGGTAGTCTTTCATAATGGCTCCGGTGGGTGGCAGCTACGGCCGCTGCATGGCCTGAAAGGAGATTACCGTGCGGCCGCTCTCGCCCTGTACGGACAGCGAGCCGGGTACGAGCACCATCTTGGCCGCCGGCTTAATCAGCGTGACGGCAAGGGCGGCCTCTACACCGGGCCGGAAGTGCGGGCGAACCTCAAAGCTCGGCGTGACGCCGCTGCCATTCGCCGTAACGGTTTCCTGCACGCGGTGCAGTGCGCGCCTTACCGGGTTGCTGCCATAGTCAAAAGCGAGGTGGTCGCCTTCCGTCAGCACATAGCCGGACGGCAAGCCAGCAAGCGACATCGACTTGTTGTTGACGCCAACCGTGTTGATGGTCACAGACGACGAGCCAAGCAGCGCGCCGCCAGGGTCCGCAGCCGGAACGCACTTCCACGGGTCGTACAGGAAAAACGAGTTAATCGCGCCGTCGAGCGCTTCCAGCCTCGCCTGCAACACACGCGCCGAAGCGCGGTCCATAGGCACGGTCTTGATGTCGGCCATCCAGCGCGTTGGCGCCAGTTCAGCCGCCAAGACCTCGCCGCCGCCTAGTCCGGAATACTCCTGCTGCGGATCCAGCCGAAACGAACGACTTGGAACGCGCAGCAGGTCGGCGATGTACGTCACCGGAGCGGGGAATGTCAGTGCCATGTAGGTCTCCGGCGCTGCGGTCTAACCAACCTGCCGTGGATCGTTGACAACGCGCTTCACCGTGAGCGGAGCGACGTTGCGGTCGTATTGCTGAAGGCCGGCCTGGGTTACCGCCGTGGCCGTTTGCTGCGACACGTTGCGCACGTAGGCTTGCAGGTTGCCGTCATTATCGACAGACACGCCGACGTTGACCTTGATGCCGCCGCCCGAGCCTTGCGCTCTCGCCAGTCGCGGAATAGACATCCCAACAGGGCCGCCACTGGCGTATCCCTTCAAGCTGCGATGCATCGCCTCCAGATTGCCGACGCCGGCTTTCTGCACTGCCTCTTTCGAGAACACGTACTCGCCGCCATGCACCACGCCCTTTGGCTGGTACTTGCCGCCGTTGCCGGTGTAGCCGCCCGTGTCGAATAGGTATTTGCCGGACGCCGAAAGCGCCCCCCAATTCGTGCCGCCACCGAACAGGCTCCCGAGGAAGCCCAGGAAACCGCCGCCCGACGCATTCTTGATGTCGAAAATGGCCGACAGCACATCGTCAAGCAGCGCGTCGCCAATCTTCGAAATGGCGTTCGCGAAAGACTCCGCGGCCGACTTGCCGTTGATCAGGTCGTCGATGAAGCCCTTGGTTACATCCTGCCCGACACCCAGCCACTTCTCTGCGTTCTCGCGCGCCTTGTCCTGCGCCTCGGCAAGCTTGTCAGCCTCGGCGGAAGCCAGCGCATACTGCTCGGCTAGGTCGGAAATCTCCTTCCGAAGCTTCGGAGTTACCTCGATGCCGGCTTTCTTGGCGGCGCTAAGCAGTTCTTGCTCCGCGCGCGCCTTTTCAACTGCAAATCCGTAGTCGTTCACCAACGGATTCAGCTGGGCCATGGCTGCCGTTTCGGCATTCAGAGCATCAGCGCTTTCGCGAATTCGCTGAGAGAGGCGTTCGTACTCATCGGCGCGTGAACCTCTGCCGCCGCCCCCCTTTTTTCCACCTCCCTTGCCGTCAGGAGCGGCAAAATCACCAAGACTCACCGGCGTGACTGTGGACGCAGGAAGGCGGCCCGTCTTGTCGGTCGTCGCAGTCCCGGCGGCCTTCCTGATCGCATCTTCTGTCAGCGCGCCAGCCGTCTCGACAGCCTGGCCGAAAGCCTCATCGATGCGGCGCTGCACGCCACGCTGATTGGTGATGGTGATCGCGCCGCCGAGGAAACTGGACTGCGCGGCCCCGCCCGTCGCCCAATCGCCGATCGCGTCAGTGCCGAGCATGGAGCCGAGATTGGCGCCCATATTCTGCAGCCAGCCCATTGCCTCGCGGATCTGATTGATCATCCCGATCAGGGCTCGGGCTTGTTCGCCGAAGGCCTCGAAATTGATGCTGTTGATACGCTCGGCCATCATGCCGAAGGCCTCGCCGAGGCTGTCCGCCGCGAGACTGCCGGCCGCGAACTCGCGCGTTGCATCAATCATCGCCGTGCGCAGGTTCTCAAGACCTTGACCGACCGTTAGAGTGGCGCCTCCAACCTTCTGCTGAATGATGACCGAGCCGGCCTCAAGGGCGCGAAACCACGCCTCCGAAGATACCTTGCTTTCGATGACGAGACTGCGAAGTTTGCCAATATCGCCACCCGCCTCCTTTAGACCAGCTGCGACAGCGTGAAGAATGATCGGCATCCCTTCGGACAGCGAATTGAACTCTTCCGCCCTGACGATCACCGAACTAAAGGACTGAGCTAACTGCTGGAGAGGCCCGCGCGCCTGCTCAGCGGATACACCCTGAACGCGGAGCCCCTCAGCTACGCGTTCTGTAACGCTCGCAATTTCCTCTGTTGTCGCGTTAAGGCCTTTTTGAGACTGGGCCATTCGGGAATAGAGGCCAACCAGCGTTTCGAGTGGAGCACCGTTATCTGCTGCCGCCTTGCGGAGCCGCTGATAGATCTTCTCCAGGTCTTCGCCGCTGTGACCGACAACCTTGAGCGCATTGTCGATGCGCGTCGCGCTGTCCAGAAGCGACTGCATACCGCGAAGGCCGCCGGCAACGGCAAACGCCTTGGTCAGCGATGACCCGAGCCCCGCGAAGCCAGCCGATAGATTCCTGTTCATCTGCTGGAAACGACGCTCGATCGACCGGGCCTGACGATTGGCCGTGCCGTTGGCCTTCGCCATCGCGCGCTCGAAGGCCGTGGTGCGGGCCTCCAGCGCCACGATCAGCCGTTCAACGTCCGTTGCCATCAGAAGCCCTCAATGCCCAGCATCGACAGTCGCTCGTCGTCCATTTCCGGCGCGGCGTCGTCTCCGCTGGAGTTTGCCGCGACGTACCCGTCCACGGCACAGGCGAACTCCCACACGCTCATTTGCCCGATGTCGCGGTGGATTATTCCTGCCCATCGGTAGATGTGGTTGAAACGCCACTTTCCTCGCGGTCGCGGGTTCGGGTCGGCTGCCCCTCCCCCGCGCCGGCTTCCCCCGGCTGATCGTCGGGGTCTCCATAGAGGGCCATCATAAGAACGGCCTGCGCCGTCAGGACCGACAGCGTGAGCGGCCGATCCTCAACATACCGCTGCACAAGCTTGCGAGCGTCGGTCTTCTCCATGCCGCCGCCTTCCAGACCGAGCCGGATCGTGTCGACAACATCGTTGACGTGCCACTGCTTGTTGGAGAGGCGTGCCAAGATCCATTCCGGCCCGGCATCGCAACGATCCTGAAGGGCGCGCAAATGCTCGATCTTGAGATCAAACGCGTGCTCGCCTCCAGCCCAGGTGATTTCCTTCGCCATCAGGAGCTGGAGGCCGCAGTGCGGGTCGGCAGGCCGTCAAACTGTATTTCGATCTCGGCCGTCACCTTCTGCCCGCGCTCGCGGGTATGGTTCAGATTGACCAGATAAGCCGGGCCGGTCTCATATTCCGTATCGCCAGGCTCCGCCTTGAGGTGGCCGACACGGATGTTCAACGTGGCGCCAGAATACCACCAGTCCATCATCTTGCCGTGGCTCTGCGCTGCCCAAACGCCGGTGCCCGAAAGAGTTACCTCCGACGACTGCACTGCACGTTCGACGGCGGCCGGCAAGCTCTCGTCATCGCAGTCTGGCACTTCGGTCGTGCTCATGTTGTGTGCGCGGTTGAGCGCGTTGCCGGTCAACCCACAGATCTTCGAATAGGTGCCGGAACCGGGCGTGGTTTCGATCTCCACGATCATCTCGTGGAAGTTCTCAGTCACAGCGCGAGCCATGATGTTTCTCCATGTGAAAACGGGCCGGAACAACCCGGCCGAGGAAGGGCTTACCGCCCGGTTTCAGGTGATGGGCTCTTAGGCCCGCTTGGTGGCGCGCTTCAGCGCCTTCTTCGCCCCGCTGGACGGCGAGGGAACACGTTCGGCCGCACCGCTTGCGACCGCGAAATCGATAAAGTCCTGTGGGAATTCCTGCGGAACGATGGAAGCCGTGGCCATGAAGCCGATCTTCGACTTCGGATTGCGCTGCGCACCGTTCATGTGGATCGTGCGGTGAAAGGTTGCCCAGGCCATCAGTCTACTACCGGCTCATCAGTTTCAAATCGGACCCCGCGCCCGTGGAAGTGCACGGTCACGACAGCCGATTGCTTAAGTTCTGCCTTCGTTTCGATGGAGCAGACAAAAGGCAGCCGCTCGCCCTTGTAGTAAATGGACATGCAGCCTTTGAGATCATGCCTAACGACAAGGTCAGTCGTCGCGGGAGATGGTATCGCCATCAGTCCACCTCTTCCTCTATGTCCGCTTCGATGGTTACAACGCCGTGGGTTGTCAGCCCGTCCGGGTCTGGGAACACGCGCCGCAGGGTGACGCGCATCTGTACCAGCCCGTAATCGCCAAGATCGGCGTCCTTCTCGTGGAGGGCAGATTTCACGGCGTCGACAATCTGCTTGCAGTGGACAGAGCCGGGCTTGCGCGACCACACGTTCACCTGTGCCGAGTGCGAACCGCCGATGATGCACTCGGCATCGTCGTCCACTGCATCAACCGGCCCCATGCTGATATAAGACTGCTTGGCACCCCAGCGGGCAGCGCCATCGGGAACCCGATCAAAGACTTCGGTCACCTCCGCCATAACGGTTGCGTCCGCTTTGATGGTGTCTCGGATCAGATCGTGAAAGGCGACGGAAACGCTCATTTCGCACCGCCTTTGATCGCCTTCTTCATGTTCCTCGTGATACGACCCCGCACACGCTTGCGAAGGGCGCGATAGCTCGGGAAGAAGTAGGGCTGTGCATTCATCGCCTGTGTGCCGAACTCCTGAAGGCGGGCGAGTTGGAATTGGTTGCGGCTGCCGACCATCGTCTGCAAATTACCCGCATAGATGGTGATGACTTTGCGCCCCTGACCGCCGCTCGCCTTCGACTTACCGAGAACCATCGCGCCTGCGGGAGCATCGCCCCATGTCCAGCCGATGCTGTCACGCAACGCGCCCGTATCGACCGGCACTAGTCGTTTCATCATCCCGACCATTTCCTCGGCACCCTGTTCCATCGCGTCAGCCGTCGCCTTCTCGACATGCGCCGGGATGGTGACTGTGAGCTTCCGCTTCAGGCGCTCGAGACCGATGATTGCCATCAGGCCGCTACTCCGCGCTCTACAGTCACATCGATCCAGCGCCGATCCTCAGTCGGGATCACTGATCGCACCGCATAGACGGGGCCGTCCCAATATTCAGAGCCGCTTTCGCCCGCCCACTGTCCGGCGCGTAGATCGCGCATCCGCCAGTCGGGATCGATCTGCCGCGTTTCCGATGACGCGCGCACCCTGACGACGATCGGCTGACGCCCTTCCAGACGGGCAGCGATGACGCTCTCCGTGCCTCGGAGATACGTAAACCCCGCGCGGCAGGTGAAGGCCTCAACAAACTCACCTTCATAGTTCCCGTGGCCGTCGCTGGTCTGCTGGCGCTCATCCCAGGCGACATGTTCATAAAGATGCGGCGCTGTCTTCGGAGCCTTCATTTCCAATGCTCCCCAATCCAATCGACGTGCCCGAGCTCGTGCGGCTTCTTCAGGCCATGGAAATAGACGATCCGCGTCTCGCCGAGACCGTGCTTTTCGACATGCCCTTTGTAGCTGCGCACGAAGCCTGGGAACTCGTCGTCGAGTATCTTGTGCGGGAAGCGCCGCACCCACTCCATATCGTTCTGCCCGCGATGCTGCGCAGCGATGCGGCCGAACCCGGTAGGCACCAGCCCGACGCCGTTGATCGCCTGTGTCGGTTTGTATGGATCGCGCGGCAGACAGAGATGCCGTCGCTCGAAACACCAGCGCGCCAGTTTGTCGATGTTGCCCGTCATGACGGTGTCGAGCCCGACAAGGATCATCGGCGCGTTCATCTCGTAGGGCCGGATGCAGTCGGCATAGCCGCGCCGCCCGAGGCCGGGAACGATCACCTGTTGAATGCTCTCCGGCAGATCGCGCCCCCGGTCGGTGTAGAGCACGTTCCGGTGCGGGACCGTCAGATGCCGATCGAAGCCGTTGAAGAGCCGCACCGCCCAATCGTCGGTATACATGCGGCTGAAGGACCGCGACTTGCCGTTTGGCTGCCAGAGCAGCGAGCAGACGGTCAGCATATCGCCGGAAGGGATCGCCAACGTGCATCATTTTTGTCTGCACGCATCATCGCCCTCGCTTCGTTGGGCGAGAGGATGCCATTCTGTACGCAGCGATATAGGTACTCTCCGCGAATGCTCCCCGCCGGCCACAGAATAGGGGCAGCCTCTACCGTCGACGCAGGAACAAATGCGGCGGCTGATGCTCCGACCGCCAGTCCAAAGAACGATCTGCGGTTCATGCTTGCTCCTTTGCCCACCTATGCCGCCTCTCGCGCCAATGCGCGGGCACTGACAGCCGTTTCCATCCGTTCCGGTTCCAGACACCACCAGCAGGCACATCGCGATCCACGACCGCCCCAGCGGCCACGACAGCGCCCTTTCCGACGGTGACGCCGGGGAGGATCACGGCACCGGCTCCAATCGCCGCGCCATCCTCGATCACGACTGCGAAATGCTCGCCGTCGCGCAGCAGATCGTCGCGGTATCCATCCTTGGTCGCAAAGGGCCAGCAATCGTTCGCCAGCACCACGTTCGGGCCAAGGAACACGTCCGACCCGACCTTGAACCCGGCTCCCGCCATCACACCGCCGGAGACGATCACCCGGTCGCCATAGATCGAGCCGTCCAGCATCGCGAAGGGCGAGACCGAGCAATCCCGCCCCATGACCGTTCCGCGCGTGATCGATGCGAACTGCCAGACGCGCGTGCCCTCGCCGAGGATCACTGTCTCGTCGACATGAGCCTTGGGGTGGATCATCGGAATATCTTCCGGTTGCCAGCCATGCGGCGCAGGAGATCGTCGCTCATGGCCTCGTCGCGGTCGTAGAGCCATCCCACCATGGCGGTGATGACGCCCTGGTCCTGCTGCACGGGTACCAGTTCGGGATCGTCGCCGGACCCGCTCACGCCGGGCTCGTCATATCCAGCCTCAAAGCGCACCCGAACCGGATAAGGTCGGTCGGAAAGCGAAGGACTGGAGAACCCATCGGTGAAGCGGACTTCAATGCCGGAATCCGTCTCGACCTGATACCAGTCGGCAGGATCGAGCGTCTGCTCGGCATGGTCGCCGTCAAGGTAGACGACCGCCGTCACATCCCGCACTGGCGCGACTGGAACACAGATCGGCTCGCGCCAGCTCTCCGCGCGCCATTCGAGATCGGTCGGCACCATGATGCGGCCGGTGAAGTCCTCATAGCGCGTGGTTTCCTGCCGGATCAGACGCGTCAGAAGCTGGTCGTCGTCGTCGGTCATGACGCGAAGCGCCTGCTTCACGTCGTCAAGCGGCGCGGCCAAGCCTCCCGGCGTCGAAAGTCGGATTAGCATCAAGTGCCTCCAGAAGGCCCATCTTCGGATAATTGACCAGCTCCGAGATCGGGCTGGCGTTGATGACCGTGATACTGAGTGCCGCGATCACATCGGCCGCCGCGTCGATGCACCGGCGCCAGCGTTCGGCGTTCCGCTCGGTCGGGTTGTTCATCCCGCTCGGGTGCTTGCCGTGCCAGTGGACGCCATGCGCCACCGTCATATCGAAGCCCACGAGGATGATCTTCGCTGCCCGGAACTGCACCGCCAGATTGAGGCAATGGAAACCGGAGTTCCCCGCCCATCCGACCGTGCCGAGCTTCATCAGTTCGAGCTTGTCGCTGCCCTTGTTCAGCCCGATAGGGACCAGATCAGGGAAGCGCCGGCAGGCGGCCTTGTCGACCGTCAGCTTAAGGCCCTGCTGCGCCTGGCCGTGATACCGCTGCCACCATGCCAGATCGCAGGCATAGCCCATGTCCGCCCACGGCAGGCGGATCATGGCATTGTTGATCGCGATTACTCGGCAGCGTCCTTCGATTTGGTCGAGGGGCTGGTCTTTGACGCTTGGCCCGCCGGCGACGATGACGATTGTTTCGCCTTGCCAGTCTGGCCACCAGTCGAAGGGCGCGCTTCCGCCTTGTTCGCCGGCGAGCCCTCCATCTTGTTCAGAGCGGCCTTCTCCCGCTTGTAGCTGGCGGGCACTGCGAGACCGCGGTCGATGAAGCGCTTCGCGTGCGCCTCCGAGACTTCCACCTCGTCGCCAGCTTTCACCTTCCCATAGCTGCCGAAGAACGGCCGCAGGGCGCGGACTTTCACTTTTGCCATAGTGGCCTCCATCGGTTCAGAGAGCGGGCGCCCGGAAGCGCCCGCCTTGCTCAACCGATCGATTAGCCGGACTGCGTGCCGAAATCGCCGTAGATGAGCGCTTCGGGGCGGTAGACCGCGAGGCCCAGCCGCTTCTCAGCGCGGACCGTCAACATATTCTTAACAAAATTATCACGGTCCTCTGAACTGATGAGCACTTCCGTGTCCATCCGATCCCAGATCGTCGCGGCCATGTTGAAGGCGCCGACGAGGAAGTCATCGCCCGACATGGCCTGCGTTGCGACCACCGGCAGACCCCAGAGGGTCGGGCCGACAAGCGACTGCGGATTGGCGAACAGGTACGCGCCATCGCTCGTCTTCGTGAGCTCGATGCGAGCCCATTCCGTCGGGTGGATGACGATGCCGTTCGCCGGGTAGAGCGCGAGCGAAGCCTGCAGCATCGCAAGCCGCAGGGTGTCGATCGTGGTCGCACCGGAGATGGAGATCGGCGCCGAGTAGGCGGTCGCCTGGCTGATCAGACCATCGAGGTGCTGCCCGGTTCCGTCGCCGTTGAGGATTTCGTCCTCTTCGGCCGCTTCCAGACCCCAGCGCAGCCGGCCGTCGATGATACCCTGAATCTGCGGGGCATCGTCCATCGCCTGCCGGGCGATGTGGATCCAGTGCGCGATGGTGCGGATCGGCGCCGTGTCTTCCTCGAAGGTGATCTCCGATTCCGGCTTCTGCACACCTTCCGAGACGACCGCGGCACTGTTGGTGAAGCCGAGCTCCTTGACATACTCGATCATGTTCGTCGTGGTGCGAGCCACGTTGAGCAGGGACCGGATACGCCGCGGATACTGCGGCAGCATCATCACGCCGGCGAGGCGCTGGTTTTCGATCAGGGTGCCGGCCGAGCCATCCGCCGAGGTCACGTCCTTGACCTGGATGCGGATTGCACCGCGCGCGCCCTTCTCGGCAAACGCCTTCAGGTCTTCCGACTTGGCGACCTGTTCGCCGATGGTCTTTTCGCGGCGATCTTCGTCATCGCCGGGATCGCGGGCCATCTTCTTTTCGAGTTCCGACAGTCGAGCGGCGAGATCGTTCTGCTTGACCAGCGCCTCGTCGGCCTTGGCCTTGGTCTCGTCGGTGACCTTACCGAGGTTCTTGAGCTCGGTGTTGGTCGTCTCGGCCGTCTTCTTAACCTCGTCGGCAGCCTTCTTCAGGTCAGCCGCAAGGGTGGCGAGCTCCTGCTCGCGATTTTCCTCAGACATGGTTGTGAGTCCTCTATGAGGTTTTCAGGAAGGCCGCTGCCGCGGAGCGGAGTTCGGCCAGTGCTTTCGCCGTGCTTTCGCCCTCGGACTCACTCCGGAGCAGATGAGACAGGCCGCGATTGGCGATCGCCGCAGCCTGCGTTTTCGAGAAGCCTGCCTCACGCAGGTACTTCTCAAACTCGGGAAGGGTCGGCATCCGGCCGGCCTCGATGATGGATTTGACGCTGGTCACCCGCGCCTCGACATTCATGGGCATGGTGACGAGGGAAATCTCGCGCAGGTCGAGCTTCTTCAGCCGACTGACGCCGCGCCGCTTCTCGTCTTCGACAATGCCGCCCTCTGGGATGCGGTATCCGATCGACATGCCGCCAAGCGACTTCGCCTTGAGGTGAGCGTGAGCGCGGCGCGCAAGCGGGTCGTCATCGATCAGAAGCCGGCCTTTGACGTACAGGCCTTTGGTGTCCTCGGCGATGTCGGTCCAGACGCCGATCGGCTCATGCTGGTTATGCTGCCACAGCATGGGGATGGTGCGCCGGTCGCCCTTCGCCTTGACCACGCTCTCTATGAACGCGCCGGGCTCGACGACATCGCCGCCCTGATCCACATTGCCGAACGTCGAAGCGTAACCCTCGAACTCGCCGGGAGTACCGAGCTCTTTCGCTTCAAGCACGAAATCGTAGCGCTGCGTCCACTGCGCTTCCGTGAACTCAAGGGTTCTGGCCATTGTCCTGCTCGCCTGCTTGAGTGATCGGAACGTTCTGCATCTGCATTCTGGGAACGTCTCCGCCTTCAACGGGAGGAAGGTTCTCCAGCCCGCGCACTTCGTTGATCGTCATCGCGCCGATCTGCGTCATCGTCTGATAGAAGGTCGCACGAGCGGCAGTGTCAGCCCGCAGAAGCTTCTCGACTTTGAACTCCGCCGAGAGGGCGGCGCGTTCCTGCGGTCGGATCAGAGACCGACGGATCGTCTGCTCGATCCGCTCTAAGTACGGCTCAAGCGCGAACGACAAGAACCCGAGCTGCTGCTGTTCAAGCCCAGTCCCCCAGCTCGTCGATTTCTCCGTATGCCCGACCATGAACGGCGGGACGCGGAACCACCGGCAGATTTCCTCGATCTGAAAAGCCCGGCTCTCCAGCATCTGGGCATCTTCCGGGGACAGCGTTGTCGGGGCGAACTTCATGCCGGCTTCCAGCACGAGCGTTTTGCCCTCGACGAACGGCTTCAGGATGTTCTCGCGAACCTGGCCGCGCTGCTTTTCGTCAAGAACTTGCTCGACGGTGAGCACGCCCTGCTGGCGGTTCCCTGTCGCGAATATCTCCGCGGACGCCCTGTCCGCCATCCTGGCACCGAAAAGGGTATATCGAGCGTAGGCGATGGGGCTTAGACCGACATCCCCACCATTCCCGAACCCGCGAACGTGGAAAACCTTGTCCTCGTCGAGCTCACGCGCCCTACCCTTGTCGTCGTGATAGCGGTACCGCCGTCGGCCGCGCGCATCCCGATAGACTTCCATCGCGTCGGCACGAAGCGGATGCAGAGCGACCAAGCGGTCCCCGCTATATCGCTTCTCGGCGTAGGCGTTCCCGCATGTGCAGAGCGCAGTAACGACACCTTCCCAGAACTCCAGCGCCGTCATGTCCGCATTGGGCTCATCGTGCAGAAGCTCGAACAGCGGATGATCCCGCGCAACCTCGCGCTGGGCTCCCTTCTGCCGGTAGACGATCATAGGCAACGTTGCCACCGTCTCGGCGAGCAGCCGAATGCACGCCCACACGGCCGCGATCTGGAGAGCCCCGTCGACGCCTGTCTCGCGGCCATATCCCTGCATGGTGTCGGGATAGCCGATCGCCGGCCCGCTGATCTTGGCCTCGTGACGCCAGCCGAACATCCATCGGATCGGCGTCAGGAAGGGAGAGGTGTAGATTGTCATGCGACCAACGGAGCCGAGAGGAAACTGTCAAGGTTCATGGACGATGCCTCCGGGTTCCAGCTCATCAGAATGGCGGCGCAGAGCATGGCCACAAACGGATCGATCTTCGCCCGCCCTGCCGCTTCCTTGGTCGCCATGTTGCCGTTGAGCTTGACCTCGATCTTCACGTTACCGACCGACCATGACATGAGGCCTGAACCGTCATGGCTGATCGTGTCATCGCTGAGTTTGTGTTCAAGGCCCCAGAGCGCCGGCGAAAGGGCCGGTCCCTGCCGCAGCCGATGCAACATGTCGCCCTCGATGCCGACGAGTGCCAGAGCATCCACGAGCGCAGCGATGTTGTTCGGATCAAACCCGAACGCCTTTTTCTCGGGCAAAAGGCCCATGTCACGAATGCGACCGGCAATCGCCGCGATTGCCGCGATGTATTCGGAGACCGCGCAGAAGGTCAGCGAGCCCTCCGCCTCAAAGTCGCGAAGCTGAGAGGCGATTTCCTTGCGGCGCTCAAGAACCTTCGGATGCGCATAGGCATGGCACCAGATCAGCCATCGGCGCGTCACCTTTTCGCGACCGATGACGCAGATGCCGAAGAGATCATCGAGGCCGCCACCATCCGCGCCGACGACCGCTACTTCCGATCGCGCAAGCAGCTCATCCAGCGTCAACGTCGGATCGGCGCGCAAATCCCAGTAGTCAGCGCCGCCCCAGCCATCATCGCCAATACCGACGCCGATCTCGATATTGAGATGCTGGCTTGCCCATATCTGTTCGGCTTGTGGCGTGGCGCGCCCGTTGTTCTCGTAGTCGGCGATCAAACGCGCCGCATCGATTGAGCGGTTGATGTTCGGCAGCAGCATCGGCCAGTTGCTCTGGTCCCGCCAGAAATCCTGACGCTTCTGCAGTTCCTGCGGAAACTCATACAGCACCGGCAACATGATCGGAGCGGAACCACCCTGCCCGTCCCTGATCTTCCGCGCCTTCAGCAGCTCGGTTTTCCAGATGCCGGCGGGAGCTTCGTCCGACTGCGTCGTGATCATCAGCACCTGGCCGCCCTGCATCGTGATACCGCCGCCGCGAATCTGCTGCATGACAGCTGCGGCCTTGGCCTTCTTGCCCAGCTCGTGCACCTCGTCGATGATCGTCAGGATCGGGATCTCGCCGGTGACGATCGACGTGTCGAAGCTCTTGACGTCGAGCTGTGTGCCCGTCTTGCGTCGCGTGATGCACTTGAGATGATCCTGAACGTTGAAGATTGCCTTCAGTCGCTCGTCGAGCCGGATCATGCCCTGCGCCTGGTCGAAGCACCGCTCCGAGATGTTCTGGCTTGGCGCCACGATCAGCATCTGCCGGTTCGGCGCTTCCTCCATGTAGAGCGCCGTCAACCCGAGCGCCGCGACGTAAGTCGTCTTCGAGTTCTTCTTCGGCACCATGCACAGCAGTTCCCAAACGAGGCGCTGCTTGGTGTCAGGATCCTCGCTGGCGAGGAACGCGCAGAGTATTTCGCGAAACCACTCGCCGCACGCTTCCGCCATTGTCGGCGTGCCCGGCACGTCCGGAAGCCGCAGGCGATTGAAGAACGCGACGGCCTTTGCGGCGCGCTCGGCATTGAGCGGGACATCGGCCATCGGCATCTGACCTGCCTGGATACGCTCCCACCAGTCCGGGCACGCGAACCGCGGCAGCGGATCAGTGCGTTGCATTCTGCGCTGCCTCGCGCTCCAGCTCGGCCATCAAGTCCGCATCAGCCGCATGCGCCCGCTGCTCGTCGATCGCCTTCTTGCCAACGCGGGCAGAGGCGCCATCGTCAGTGTTTGGCTTCGAGCCCATATCGCGCTCGATCTCCATACGGTCGTTACGGTCGATCATGGCCGCCAGCTCACGCAGCGCCGTGATATTGCCGGCGTTCGCCTGCTCCATGGCGATCTCGAATCGGCGGGCATCGAGCCGGTCGCGCATGAACAGCCGGTCTTTCATCTCGGCTCTAAAATACCGCTTCAAAGTCGCCGGCGAGATGCCGACCGCGCCGGCAATGCGCGAAGTCGCCCAGCCGAGCGCCAGCAACAGCTTGACTTTGTTACGTATTTTCTCGGTCGGCTGAAAAGGCGGACGCCCGCGCTTTCCAAGCCACGCAGGAACCACCTCGCCGAACAGGTCAAATTCGGGTTCCACGAGAAAAAAATCTCCAAATGAGGGGGACGCGGGTCTAGGGCCGAGGCGGGTCCAGACTTTCGACCCACCCCCCCTTTGATGTTTCACGCCGATGTTTCACGGGAGGTCGAGGGGGTCAGTACCAGACCCCGCGTTGATGCACGGACGCCTGCTCCTCGGTCTGCTTCACCACGTCGTGGCAGGTCTTGCAGAGGCATTGCAGGTTCGCGTCATCCCAGAACAGCCGTTCATCACCACGATGCGGCGTCTTGTGATCGGCGACGAGCTGCGACGTATCGGTCTCGATGCGCTTGCACTTCTGGCAGGTGAACAGGTCGCGCACGAGTACGGACCATCTCAGCCTTTGCCAGCGCGCAGTCTTGACCCACCTGCGCCATGGCAACGTCTCGTCGCGTTGACGAGAGCGGCTTCGCTCGACTGCCATGATGACGTTTCCGGAATCGTTTCCATCGCGAGGAAGCTGCGCGACCCGTCGCCTTGGCTTCCTCTGGGCTCGTCTGGTGCTTCCCTCATCCTTCGGATGGGTGCTCCACTCACCATCGGGTTGGTGAGATCGCAGGCGAGTCGCCCTGGGACAGAATCGCTAATCGCGATCCAGCAGATTTGCAAGAGGCATGGTGATGGCGATCTCGCGCCCCGGCAGTGGCATGAAGCCCCACGCGCTGTCCTTTCCGATACGTTCGACGCGCATCTGCATCCCCTTGAACACGCCGTCGAGAACCATGATGGTGTCGCCCTCCTCGAAGCCACGCATATACTTGCGCAGCTCGGCCTCCTGCTTGCGCCGCTCCCGTGGCGACATGGCCACAAACGACTGCAACCTGCTGATATCGCTATCGCTAACCGGTACGGGACGTTCCCATCCGCCAATGGCGTCGATCACGCTGTCGGTCCGCATGAGGCTCTGCATCACGCGTGGCGTGGGGCAAATGCGAACGAACAGATAGCCGTCGAAAGCCACCTCACCGCGCTCGCAGCGGGCGCTCTTGCCACGGCCGGCCCGCCGTTTCGGACGATGCGCGTCAATCGGCAGCCACGTCTCGACATTGCGGCGCTGCAAATCGTCATCCACAGCATTCTCATGGCCGGAGACGACGCACAGCACATACCAGCGCCGATCCGGCTCCGATTCGCCGGCTGCCGCCAGCAGCGCCTGCTGGCGACGGGAGAGCCCTTCCTGCCGGTCGCTCAGATCGAAGAACGGTGCGGTGTCGATCGGCGCGCCCTCCCTATCGAGCCACACGCGTTCGTCGCTATTCAGCCGCTTCACGTTCACCGCCATCATCGCTCTGTCCCTCGCTCACCGCCGCCTCGAATGCTGAAAGCCCTGCCGGTCCACCCTTGGGGCAATAGACCACGTCGAGCCCGTCCAGCGCGGCAAGCCATCGCCATCCGCGCCGGGTGAATTCCGCCTTCCATTCCGCCATGGCGCCGCTGTCGGCCGGCACCGGCACCATCTGGTCGCGCAGCCCATGCCACGCATCGGCAAACACGCCGCCGCCCTTCTGCCGCTGCGATGCCTGCCACCACCACACCGCAGGCCACGCCACGCGCAGCATCGCATCGGAGAGGAAAGGCCGCGCCGCAAGATCGGCATCGGCAGGCCCTGCCAGCATCTTGCCGAACAGGAACGCCATGCCCACCGGGCCGAGGCATTTGGCCCAGCCGTCCGGCTTCGCCTCCTCCACCGGCCGCCCCGCCTTCACCCGGTCCACCCGGGCCAGAATGGCGGGATCGAGCCCCGTCCAGAGCTTGTCCCGCAGGAAGATGCCCACTGTCACCGGCGACTTGCCGCGCTGGCGCATGTCGAGCAGGTAGGCGTCGCGCCACCGTTCGGCCTCCATCCGCTCGGCGGCATCGAGCTTGCCAAACTGTCGACCGATCCAGCCAGGCGACGAGGTATCCCAGTCCGGCCACGGCCCGGCGGCGAACTTCGTCCCGTTGCAGAACCGCATGACCCGCTTCTCGAACGCGGCGGTTCCCGGTGTATCGCCTAAAACCGGATCCTCGATCTCGCCCTCTCTCTCGCGCGCCTCTGCGCGCTCAGAGGGTTCAATGGAGGAGTCTGGAGGGGTTGTATGACTCCTGGTGTCACCCTTAGGCGTCTCCGGTGTCACCCTATCCGCGTCACCTGTGTCACCCTTGGCGTCGTCGTTTAAGGGTGACTGTGTGTCACCCTTAGGAATTCCGCCCCGCCCAGCCGCATAGGCATCCCAGCCGTCGCGCGAGATTTCGCCCAGCACGGCGAGGTCGAGCGCATATTCGTTGGTCGAGCGGCGGCCCTTGCCGCCCTCGCGCACCAGCGTCAAAAGCCCGATTTCGAGGAAGGCGCGGATCTCGCGCTGCACCTGGCGCGGCGAGCATTGCGCCGCGCGCGCCACGGTGGCGATCGCCGGGAAGATGCGGCTGCCGTCATCCTCGCAGGCGTCGATCAGCTTCAGCAGCACGAGCTTGCGAATGCAGGTGCCCATGTCGGCGCGAAAGCCGGTGCCGAGTAGGAAGGCGCTCATGCCGCCACCTCCCGCGCAACCGTTCCCGCCGCGCCGCGTTTATCCGGCTTGTTGGAGTGCGCGTGATGAGTAACGACTGGTGGAGCGAGCCGGTCCGCGTCGCGGTCAGCGGCGGAACGGCGGTCAACGTCAGCAGCAACGGCCAGGCCGCGAAGATGCTGCTGGAAGAGTGGCCGGACGAAGCGGGCGACAAGCACCTGCGCGCCCGGCAGACGATCCTGCGATCCATGGACAGGCCCGGCGATCCCGGAACGCTCTATGCGGCGCGCATGGCGTTCGAGGCCGCTGCGCGCGAAGCCGGCATACTGCTGGGCGCGCGGCCGAAATCGATTGCGCCCAAGGGCTTCAAGCCGCCGCGATGGCGCGGGCGAAAGCGCTGACATCATTCCGCCGCCCCCCGCGCCGCGGCGAGGTGGCCGCAATTGGCCGCGACAAGCGCTTCGGCGAGCGGCGGGCACACAGTGTTGCCGCAGCACGAGCCCTGCACCGTCGAGGTGATAGGGCTGCCGTCCGGCTTGCGGTCGATGATGTAGCTGTCGGGAAAGCCCTGCGCCCGGAACCGCTCGCGCGGTGTCAGCATGCGCATGCCGATATCGGCGATGGCATAGGTCTGCCCGGCGATGTCGACTGTCACAAGAGGCGGGGAGGACGGCACGTCCGACAGGGTCATGGAAGCAAGCCCGAAGCGATCCTTCGTCGTGTCGGTGCGCAACGGGCCGTCGGCCTCCTGCCCGATGCCGTTGCCGTAATAGGTGGCGAGGAACGGCGCGATCAGCGCCGACTTGGTCACCGTCGCGGTGTCGGTATGAGCCGGCTCGTCAAGCGCATGCCCGATAGAGGCCCCGAACTGGCGCATCATGTGCGCCGTGACGACGCCCTGTTGCGCACCGGCCTGCGTCAGCGTGGCAAGGGGCTCGTCGGCTGGCCGTCCCGGATTGACGCCGCCGATGCGGCGGCTGTCATTGTTGTGCTGCGCCATGAAGGCGGCAACGACGCCGAATTTCGGCGCGCCGGCCATTACGGTGTCGACCGGCTCGTCTGCCCCGCTGCCCACGCCGTTCTGCGTGAAGCGCGACAGATGCACGGCGGCAAGCACACCTTCGTTGCCGCCCGGCACCACCGTCGCCGATGGCTCCTCGACAGAACGAACGCGCGGGTTCTGGCCTTCCCGCTCCTGATAGCGTGGCACCAAATAGGGCGCGACGACGCCGATCGGCGCCGCACCGCCCGGGCGCTTCACATAGCTGTTCGCCGTCACGGTCGGCACGGGTTCGTCGAGCGAGGATCCTGTCGATCCGCTCTGAAACTTGGTCAGGTGCGCAGCCACCACGCACCCGTCTGGCTTTGCCGTCAACGTGCCGGCAGGTTCGTCGCCACCACGCGGCGCGCTCTGTCCCGCCCGTCCGCCGCATCCGACGAAGGCCGGCACGACAACCGCATGGCTGCCCGCCGTCGTCTGCGTGCGCAGCGGCTCGTCAGGCGTGTTGACGCCGTTGCGCCCCGCCGCGCTCGCCATGTCGGTGCGCACGATGAACGGTTTCTTCGCCTCCAGCACATAGCGCACCACACCGCGCGCAATGCGGCGCATGGTGGCGTCGGCAAGCGGGCGAACCGCGCGTAGCCCGTATTGCCGCATGATCTCCTCCGAAGTCTCGAAGATCGAAGGGCACGGCAGCGACCAGTCGATGATTTCCGCCGCCGTGCGATAGGGCTTGAGCTTGCCGGCGCGGATCAGCTTCGCATCGTCCGCCTTCTTCGGGTCGCCATGGGTGCGCTTCGGCCACACGATCGGCAGCCCGTCGCACCGCGCGATCATGAAGAACCGCTTGCGGATCGTCGGCGCACCGTAGTCGCAGGCGCGCAGCTCCTTCCACTGCACCTTGTAGCCGGCCTTTTTCAGCCGCCGCGTCCACGCCTCGAATGTGTGGCCGCGCAGCTCCACAATCGGCTTGCCGTCATCATAGAGCGGCCCCCAGGTCACGAACTCCTCGACATTCTCGAGGATGATCACGTCGGGCCTCACCTCCTCCGCCCAGCGCACAACCACCCAGGCGAGGTCGCGAATGTTGCGGTCGAGCGGCTTGCCGCCCTTGGCCTTGGAGAAGTGCTTGCAGTCGGGCGAGGCCCAGAACAGCCCCACCGGCCTGCCCTTCGTCACCTCGCGCGGCGTCACGTCCCAGATGTTGGAATCGAGGTGCAACGTAGCCGGGTGGTTCACCTCGTGCATCGCAAGCGCATCGGCGGAATGGTTGATGGCTATGTCGGGCGAACGCCCCAGCGCCATTTCGATGCCGGTGGAGGCACCGCCCCCGCCCGCGAAGCTGTCGACGATGATCTTGTCGTTCACCCCTGCCCCCTTCCCGCCGTCGCGTAATAGTCCTGCCGCAGCGCGATCCAGCGATCGCGCACGGCGTCGTCTTCGTTGATGGCCTTGCGGCTGGTCACGCCCAGCAGGCTGCGCAGCTTCTGCGCCGCGCGCGCGGTGCGGGCCGCGTCGTCGGCCGTGCCTTTCAGGTCGAGCCCGTGGCGCTCGATCAGCCAGTTGCGGAAGGTCGCGCGCTCGCACAGCATCGCCGCTTCGGCCGCATGGTTCTTTTTGGCTAGCGTCACCGGCCGCGCTGTCTCGGACGGGCGCGGCAGCGGCTGGCCGCCTTCACCTTCTGCCGCGCGCAGCACCTTCTTCGCCCGCGTGATAACGTCCAGCATCATGCGGGCATGGTCGAGCGCGCCGGCCACCAGCTCGATTTCCTCGGGCTTGGCGTGGGCAGTGAAGGTGAGGATCGTCACGCGGCTGTTGTCCGGCCCCACGGCGTCGAGCAGCGTTTCGCTGCCGAGGGCGGCGATCTGCCAGCGGTCGCCGTCCAGCGCGTCGACATGGGCGGCAACGGTGCGCAGCGCGGAGGCTTCCTTCACCCTATCCATAGCGAGCCTCGCGGATGGCGCGGCTCACCGTGTCGGCGGAAATGTCGCCGAAGATGCGGGCGATCTCGCTGCCCGAGAGATCCTGCCGCTCGCGCACCGTGCGGCGCAGTGCTGCGCGGCGCGCTTCCCGCACGGTCTTCGTGCCGCCCCGCTCGCGAATGGTCCGCGCCGGAATCCGGTATTCCGCAGCCACCTCGCCGATGATTTCGGCAACCGGCCGTTTGGGCTTCGGCTGCTCGTCATAGGCGCGCGCCATGATGATGCGCGCCTCCTCATAGGCCGCTTCGAGGATCGCATCGGCGGCATCGCGGGCCGCTTGCTCCAGCCGACGCGCTTCCTGTTCGGCGTCCTTCATTGCGCGCCGCATGGCGGCAAGCGAGCGCTTGCGCTGCGCCTCGGCGACGAAGGCCGGGTTGTAGCCGTGCGAAGACATCAGCCGCCCTCCCCGCCCGCAAACGCGGCCATGGCCGCGCGGGCATCCTCGAAAAGCGGGTTCTTGTGGGTGCCGTCAGCGTTGCGGATGGCGCCCCAGGCGGCGCGGCGCACGTCGATATACTGGAGCCCGAGGTCGAAGCGCGCGCGCCGGCAGGCATCCTCGAACACGGGGCGATATTTCATGAGCACCGCATCGGAGACGGCGAGCAGGATCGACGCGCGCGCCCGGTCGTCGTCGGCCTCGTGCATCTGACGGATGATCGGCAGCATGGAGCCGGTCATGGCCGCGACTCCCGTGTTTCACGTTGGACGGATTGTGTAACGGCCTGTTTCGCAATGCTTTTCAGCGTCAGGCGCGGGCGTTCCACGAGATAGGCGAAGGGGTCGAGCGCAAAGGCGCGGCACAGCAGCAGCACGTTCGCCGCCGACAGTTTCTGCTCGTGCACGGCGCGCGACAGCATCGCCTTGTCGAGACCGGCATGCGCCGCGCAGGCCTGCGCGAACGACTGGCGCCGTTCGTCGAGCGCAGCGCGCACATCGCGGGCAAAGGCGCAATGGTCAAATTCAGCCATTGACCACCTCCTGCCCTTCCTGCGTCAGCATCACGCCGTGGTCGCCCGGGAAATGCCCCAGCACAGCCCAAAGCCGCGCCCGTGTCTCCGGCGCTTGCAGCCAGCCCATCCACGCCAGGTGGAATTCGGTGTTCGTCACCCCGGCCAGCTTCCGCGTCGCCGCCTTCCATGCGCGCACGATCTCGTTGCGCCGCCACGGCTCGCCCGTCTCGTTGACCTCGTGGAAGGCCCGCGCGCGCAGGAACAGCGACAGCATCTTGGGCGAGAAGTCGGGGCGCGCGGTCATGGCTCAACCCTCCGCACGAGACAGCCGAGGCCGGCCGTTGCGGCATGGTTGAGCGCCACACAGCCGCGCCCCCCCACCCCAAACAGTGTCGTCCCGGTCGACGGCGATTTGCCGAGGCTTCCATCGGGCCGGATGAACTTCACCTTGCCTGCCACATGCAGCATGGCATCGGCGCTGCGGGCGGCAGCCTGCCACCATGGGGCGGAGCTGCGGTCGGGCGTCAGAGCAATGCCGTCGCCATGCGCAAAGAACTTATCGAGCCACGGCGTCAGGCTGTTGCGTCCGCCGAACGGCGGGTTCATCCAGATGAACCCTGCCCAGCGCTGCGAGAGCGAACCGGCCGAAATCCAGCGGTCAGCAGGCACATGCAGCGGGCCACCGGCGGGCGCCGCGACATCGAGATCGAAGCGGCAGCCGAGTGCGTCGAAGATATACTTCGGCGTGTACCATTCGTCGGATCGACCGGAGCGTTCCCAGTGGCTCATTCCGCCACCGCCTTTCCGGTCGCCGCCTCAAACCCCCACGTCTCCCAGCCCGGCTGTGCCGAGCGCGAGAACATTTCGAGGCGGGGCATGCCGGGGTAGAGCCGGCTGATCTGTTCGATGAACCAGAGCGGCTTTTCGGAATGGCGCCCCACCGGGTGCGCCGTGCATTTCAGCGGTTGCGTGCCGGGCAGCGGCGCGGGCGGGTTGCCCCTGGTGCCGATCAGCAGCAGCTCGACATTGTCGAAGCTCCAATAGCCGGTGCCGGTCTGCTCGCCGGGATAGACCTTGTTCCACGCCCAGAAGCTCTTGTAGGTGAACCCCCACGCGGCCATGCAGGCCAGGCCGTTGGCGAGGTCCGTCACCCACAGGAACAGCACGGCATCGCGCGCGGCGGGACAGCCGAGCGCGAGGATTTCGGACAGGTCCATCGTCGGATAGTGGTTTTCCGCGCTCTTTTCGCGGCCCGTCACTTCCGAATGAACTTTGAACTTCCACGCTGGGTCGGCGTAGATGACGGGAAAGGTCGGCCCGCCGGCATCGTCCTTCCACCATGCGTGGGCGGTCACCTGCCCCTTGGTGGCAACCATGTCCATATGCGTAAGGCGCACGGCATGGCGCTCGCGCTGCTGGCGCGCCCGGATTTCCTTTGCCCGGCGCTTGATCTCGCGTTCTTCGGCGCGCAGCACTTCGGCCTGCGCGGCATGCTCCAGCTCGGAGATCGCCTCGCCAGCATGCACGCTCACGCGCCCGTCATGGATGGCGGCCACCAGCTCGGCAGAGCCGCGATCGTGGATGCGCTTGGCCGCCGCAACGGCGCGCTCGGAGATCGACAGCCGGCGCGCGGCCTCACGGGTCTGCAAATTTGCAGACCCTGCCGTATGCTGGTTGATGCCGGTTTCCCAATCGACGATCTGCGCCGCCACCATGGCGCGCTGGCTGGCAGTCAGGTGCCGCCGATGCAGATTGTGCGACAGCACGAAGGCGAGCGGATCGTCACCCTCGTAAAGCTCGAACGACGGTTCGATCTCGGCGAACTTGCAGGCCGCCAGCCGGTTGCGCCCGTCGAGCACCTGCCCGTCGAGCACCATGATCGGCACGCGCTGGCCATAGGTGCAGATGTCGTCGGCAAGCTCGGCGATCTCCGCATCGGACAGCATCGGAAACAGCCCCGCCAGCGGGTGCGCTGGCAGGTCGAAGCAATGCGGAGCCGAGAAGATGTCCATCACTCCATCCCCAGCGCATGCTTGTAGAGATCGAGGATCGCCTCGGCTTCCTGCCGTTCGGCAGGGTCCATCTTGCGAAGCTTGACGAGCGTGCGGATCGCCTTGGTCTCGAAGCCGGTCGCCTTCGCCTCGGCGAACACTTCCTTGATGTCGTCGGCGATGGTGGCCTTTTCTTCCTCCAGCCGCTCCACGCGCTCGATGAAGGCGCGCAGCTGCCCGGCCGCCACGGTCTGCGGCCCGCTCGCTTCCTCGTCAGCACCGGGGCGCAGGGTCTTGCCGAGGCGCTCGCGCGCCGGTCCGCGTGCCTCATAGGGATCATAATCGTCTGCCATCAGCGTCGCCCCCCTGTCACCTGCCGGAACCCGTCGAGGATCTGCGTCACTCGGATCTTCGGAACGCCGGTCGCCCGCTCGATCGCGGCGGCATCCGCCTGCCCCGCGAGCGCGAACACGAGGCGCACATGCTCGTCGAGCTCGGCGTCGCTGACAGGGGTGTCCCGCTCCTGGCCGATCCGCGCCGCAAAGGCCGCATCGAACAGCAACTGCGCATAGACAGCCGGCGAATAGCCCCAGGGCTTCGCCATTTCGTGCAGGCGCTGATACGCGCGCGGCGCGACCTTGATGGTGATGGTGACCGCCTGCGCCGCCATCAGCCTTCCCCGTCTTCGGTCACAGGCGGCTGGCCGCGCAGATAGTCGCGGTGAAAGCGGCAGTAGCAGCCGTTCACGACACCCGGCCGCCAGTCGTCGGCGGAAACGGCGGCGGCACAGAAGCGCGCGCCCGTCGAAGGGTGACCAATCGGAAACCGGCATTCGTGCGCATCGAGATCGGCCAGCGCCCATCCGGCGGGGTCACCGTCCGGCGCGACCGGCGCATTGAGCCCGGCCACCATGTCGAAGATCGAGCGGCGACCCGGCGCGCGGGCGCGCTCCGGCTTCATAATCGGCGAGGCAAAGGAAAGCGCCCGCATCAGCCCTGCCCTCCGGCAACGAGGCTGATTCCGCCCGCGCCGCGCGCGCTCGCGGTGGCCTTGCGCAGTTCCTCCATCGCGCGCTCCACACGGCTTGCGATCCTGTCCAGCTGCGTCGCTTCGGCCGGCGTCAGCTTGCCATCGGAGAAGGCCAGTGCCGCCGTGGTCATCAGCTCGCCGATCTGCACCATCGCGTTCGCGTGGCGTTCCATCACGCAGGCGTTGGCGGCCTCCTCGCCCGTTTCGGCATCGGCAAAGCGCTGGCCACGTGCCTGGGCGATCGCCTCGCTCATGTCGAAGCGGCCGCATTCCTCTTCCAGCGCGAAGATCGCATCGAGCGGCATCAGCTCGGGGCTGTCGGCATTGGACCAGCGCCCCACGGTGCTCTTGCCGTAGTTGCATATGCCCGAGGCGCGCTCGATGCCGCCGACAGCGGCGATCAGGTCGCGCTGCTTTGCCTTGAGCAGGAAGTGACGGGCGTTCGCGTTCGGGATCATGGGCGGCCTCCTCAGGCACAAAAGCTTTCCCGCGCCGGGAAAACCCGGCGTCGTTTCCCGTGGCGGGAAAGGTTCGGTTGATTCACAGTGCGGGCATGAAAAACGCCCGCGAACACATCACCTCATGGCGGCCCCTGCGGCAGCGGGAAGGCGCCCGATGGCACGCCTTCCCGCCCCTCTTCGCTCTCAGGGTATCCGCTGGTTGCAGGGGCCGGATTCGAACCGGCGACATCGTGGTTATGAGCCACGCGGGATACCGCTTCCCCACCCTGCTGAAACTCGGAAAGCCGCGCGATGCCGATCTTGGCGGCATGCTGCGCGACCAGCTTGGAAATCAGTTGCTCCTCGCTCAATCCCGCCTCGGCGGCAGAGAGCCGCAGCGAGAGCAGCACCGCATCGGAGAGCACCAGCGAGATCGCGCTGTAATCGCCGCTGCCCAGGTCGACGCCGATATACGCCGCGCCGGACGAAGGGCGGGAGGCACCCTCGCCCGGCGCGGGAAAGACCACGCCGGCAACACGCAAGGCATCGTCGTCGACGCCGTGCGGGGCCCGCTCAACCGGCATGGTTCTGGTATCGGAAAGAGGCATGTCGCCCCACGGGGTTTTCGCGAAGGCGCTCATTCGGCTGCCTCCGCAGAAGCGGGAAGCGTGAAGAAGTCGTTCGGCAACACTGCGCCGGCGGTCACGATGGCAAGCCGTTCCATCTGGTCGCGACGCGGGATCCGCTCTCCGGACATCCACTTGCGAACGCCGGACGGCGACACGTCGCCGACGCGGTCGGCAATGTCTTCAGGGCGCAACGTATGGAGGCGCATGTAATCGATGAGCTTCATGGCGCCGGATATTCCCCATTCTGTGCAACATCGTCAAGCACAAAATGGACAATTTGTAGAACGACGCCTGCTACGGCGGTCGTCTAAGTTCCCCGCTATGGGAAACAATCTCAAAATTATACGCAATCGCCTAGGCTGGACCCTCGACAAGGCCGCCGAGGAAATGGGGGTTTCCCGCAGCCAGTATATCAAGCTGGAGCGCGGCGAACGCCGACTAACCAGTGACTATATTGAGCAGGCCGCAACCGCCTTCAGCGTCTCGCATTCCGAGATCACCGAAGCCCTAGTGCCCGTGATGGGGTACGTCGGCGCAGGCGCAGCGGCACACTTCTATGCAGAATCAGACGGACATTTTGATGAGGTGCCCATGCCCCCGGGGGGAGGTAAGGATACCGTCGCCTTGGAAGTTAGGGGCGACTCGCTAGGCTCATTCTTCAACCAGTGGCTCGTCTACTATGACGACGTCCGCTACCCCGTCACCCACGACTTGATCGGCAGGCTTGTCGTCTGCGAGACCATTGACGGGCGCATCCTGGTCAAGAAGCTCATGAAGGGAACACAACCGGGCCATTTCCACCTGCTTTCGCAGACGGAAAGCCCGATCGAAGATGTCGAGCTCGTATGGGCGGCGCGCGTCAAGCACATGACGCCTCGCTAGCGTTACCCATTTTGGGGTTGACATAATTACACAGTTTGGGGAATATCGCCCATCGCAATCCCGCGATGGAGATTACCCATGCTGCATTTCTCAGGCATCGACACCGACATGGCCGCCTTTGGCAAGGCGGTTAAGGCGGCAAAGGCCAAGGCCACCCCCAAGCCCAAGACACCCCTGCGCGAGCGCGTGGCCGACGCCATGCGTGAGATCGTCGCCATTCGCGGCTCCTGCGACATGGACGATCTTGTCCTTCGGTTCCCCGACGAGGATCTGACCGAGACCGTCATCGCCGAAGCCCGCCGCCTCGCCGGCAGGCGCTTCGTGGCAAAGGTCGCCTGAGATGGACCCGCGCCCGCCCTTCCCCTCACGGCGTGTTCCCGTCGATCCCGGCTTCGGCCCGTTCGACTGCGACGCCATCCGCGCGGAAAACAACCGCCGTGCGGCGGGCGCTGCCTTCTCCTGCGTCGCCGCGCAGATCGCCATCATACTGGCCGCCTGCCTCGCCATGGGCCTCACGTTCATGGCGTGCTGGCACCAGCTGATCATCTACGAGGCGCAGCTCGCCGCCTGCGCGGGGGTGTGAGGCGATGGCCGATCCCCGCAAGCCTGTCCACGTCATGCCGAACGCACAGCAGGCAGAGGTTCGTGCCACGGTCCACCAATGCCTTTTGGCTGTGACCGAAGTCGGCGCGCGCGAGATCAACGCGACCGGTGTGTCATTCGTCGTGATCGGCACCGGCATCTGGGCTGCCGAGCTTGCCGAGCTGGATGCCCGCGCCACCGCGAAGTTTCTTCGCGCCGTTGCCGACATCTTCGACCCGAGGACGAACCACAACCAGAAGCGCCGCGCCGAGGAATCCCGGTCGCAGGCCGTCCGCGCGCTCTACGCCGCGCTCGATCTTGAAATGGCGGAGGCCAAGGGTAATGGCTGACCGGGTCTTCGATGCGTCTGACGAGTTGTTCGTCTCGGAATTGCTGGAGCAGGTACGCAAGGCACGGGCGAAATTCCCGCAACCGAACCCGACTGTCGCGGCACTGACAGAGGAGGTCGGCGAACTGGCGCAGGCGCTTCTGCATATCCGCGAAGGCAAGCACAACGATTGGTGGCGCGTGTGGGACGAGGCCATCCAGGTCGCATGCATGGCCCTGCGCGCAGCAACCGAGGGCGATCCGACGATTGGCGCGACGCCGACTGCGGAGAACGCGAAATGAGCATCGCCCGCCTCAACGGCCTCAACCAGGTCACCTGCGATTCCTGCCCCGCGAGCTACCCGAACACTTACGCGGCCGAAGACTGGCAGGTGATGATCGCCGACGCCAGGACCGCGGGCTGGGTCATTCGCAAGGCAGGCCCGCAGCGCGACCACAGCGACACGTCCGATCTCTTCGGCACCGCACCCCGCATCGCCGACGGCAAGCGTGACGAGCCCTACACCCACACCTGCCCCGACTGCGCCAATCCCCTGCCGTCTGGAGGCTTGCTGTGAGCAAGCGCATCCGCGCATCAGATCTCAAGACTGCGCTGGCAGCCATGCGGGCGGCCGGCATCGAACCTGCCGCCCTCGATATGAAGCCGGACGGGTCTTGCCGTTGGCACTTTACACAGCCAGCCGACAGTGACGACAATGACCTCGATCGAGAATTGGCGGAGTTCGACAGAAAGCATGGCTACGGTTGAGTACAAGGGCCTCCACGTCGTCAAGGCCAAGGGCAAGGTTTACGTCTATGCCTGGCGAGGAGGCCCGGCAGTCAAGGCTGACCTGGGGACGCCGGGCTTTCATGCCGCCTATCAGGAAGCGATAGCCGAACACCGCGCCCCGGACACGGGGCGCTTTCGGTTTGTCGTGCAGGCCTACAGGGCAAGCAACGATTACAAGAAACTGGCGGCTAGTACGAAGCGAAACTGGTCGCGCTGGCTCGATCGCATCGATGATCATTTCGGTGACCTTCGCATCGTCCAGTTCGACCGTCCGGAGCAGATCAGGAAGCGCATCCGGCTATGGCGATCCGGCTATGCCGCGACTCCTCGCTCTGCCGACTATGGCATGCAGGTGCTCTCTAGGGTGCTGTCCTATTCCGTCGATCCGCTCGGCAAGATTGCGTCGAACCCGTGCGAAGGCATCAAGCATCTCTATTCGAACGACAGGTCGGAGATCATCTGGACAGACGGCGACATCGATCGCATCAAGGCCGTGTCGTCGGCCGAAGTCGGATGGGCCTTCGATATGGCCGCACATACCGGCCTGCGGCTGTCCGATCTGGTTCGCCTTTCGTGGTCGCACGTTGGCGAAAACGCTATATCGATGCCGGCGAACAAGAGCCGGCGAAATGGCAAGCGCGCCAAGCTGGCTATCATCCCGATCTATGGTGAGTTGCGCGATCTCCTCAACCGCATTCCCAAGCGCGCGACGACGGTCCTGACCAATACACGCAAGCGCCCCTGGACGGCGGACGGGCTTGGCACGTCGATCCAGGACGCCAAGACGGACGCCCACATGAAGGACGAAGACCTTCACTTCCACGACCTGCGCGGCACAGCGGCAACCAAATTCTACATCGGCGGTTTGTCAGCTCGTGTCATCGCCGAAATTCTGGCGTGGGAAGAGGAGCAGGTGGAGAGGATCATCCGGCGCTACGTTGGCAGGCAGGCGGCGACGCTGGAGGCAATCCGCATCCTCGACGAGGCCGGAAAGAGAACATAGGCTGTAAAACAAACTGTAAAACCGCGCGGTGCCAGACGAGTGCGGATCAGCCTCAAAGCCTTATGATGCAAGGTGGAGCGGGTGAAGGGAAGCGAACCCTCGTATTCAGCTTGG
>JACYYK010001130.1_pt2 | contig 42646 bp, 50 predicted proteins | sample 8236871 | NCBI WGS metagenome assembly JACYYK01 (sample SAMN14103087, study PRJNA606662) | landfill metagenome | isolation source: landfill solid waste inoculated with endophyte fungus Paravalsa indica | place: India:New Delhi, Okhla landfill site | collected 2017-11-05 | reverse complement strand
ATCGGTGGATTACAGCATATTCATCCTAATGAACAATCTATTGCAGGCTTAGAAATAAACTGTAACCATTTGAAAGCAAAAAAAGAAGGATGGATACAGGCAAAAGCCTCGCCTATTCATGTGGGGAAAAAAACAATGGTATGGGAAATCAAAATAGTCGATGAAAAAGAAGACCTTATTGCGATTTCACGCTGTACACTTGCCGTTATCCAGCTTCATCATCCATAAAACAGAAAAGAACCGTGTGACAAGATGATGTCATACGGTTTTTTTCTTTTATTCCAATGGGTTTAAGCTTTCTGTGCCATTCAAAGATGTAATCAGTTCTACTAGTAAAGCAATTTCTTCTTCTATATCCTTAAGACTAGCAGTTTCCACAGGTGAGTGCATATACCTTAATGGTAAGGAAACTAAACTAATTGGTACCCCTTTTCCAGTAAACCTCATTTTATCAGCATCTGTACCAGTTGCTCTCGGAGTAAGCTCATATTGGAGATTGATGGATAGCCTTTTAGCCGCTTCTTCCAGCCATTGATTCATTTTTCGATTAATCGGTGCACCTTTTGCTAGTACAGGGCCCCCTTCTAGCTTTACATCTCCATGCTTTCTTTTGTCAACACTTGGGTAATCTGTTGCAAAAGTTACGTCACATGCAATTGCACAATCAGGATGGAAACCAGCTGCAGCAAAATACGCTCCTCCCATATTCGTTTCCTCATTAACCGTACTTACGGCATAAAGACCTATATTGACTTTTTTCTCTTTCAATTGTTTAACTACCTCTGCAACGATAAAAGCGCCTGTGCGATTATCTAAGCCACGCCCAGATATATACCGATCCATCAGTAATTCCGATTTTCTACGATATACGACCAAATCACCAATTTGTATCGTTCGAGTTACCTCTTCCCTTGACTGTGCACCACAATCAATAAATAAATCCTCTACATTAAAATCATCCTTCATCCCCCCATGATGTTGCGCATTTACCCCGATAACACCAGGTAAAATTCCTGATTCCCCGATAATTTCTACCTTCATCCCTATAGCTGCTTTTGGGTTAATTCCACCCATTTTTTCAACAAAAACATATCCATGGTCATCGATCCGATTCACGACAAAAGCAATCTCGTCACAATGTCCAGCAAGCATAAGATGAAAATCAGCATCTTGATTTACAATCGCAATAGCGTTCCCAGCATGATCTGTTCTTATTTCATCGGCAAATGGTTTGACGTAATCGATCCATTTTTTCTGTATCTCCATTTCTAAACTAGATGGAGATGGTGTATGTAATAAACTTATTAAAAATTCTAAGCTATCCTTTTTCAATGTCAATCACTCCTGTTTTTAGCATAATGTTACTATTTTAGCTCAAACTAAACGAAAAAATACGGAAGGGTGGTTTTACATGCTTTGGAATAAATGGATCCAATTTTATTTTCATCTTCCAATAATTGTTCGTCTACTTCTCTCAGTTTGTCTCATTATGACAAGCTTTGGATTTATCATACATATATTAGAACCCATACATTTTCCGACGACTTTTGACGGGATTTGGTGGGCTTTTGTGACAGGCTCTACTGTAGGTTATGGTGACTATGTTCCATTAAGCAATATAGGAAAAATCATTGGTATCATATTGATTTTGGCAGGTGGCGGTCTCGTTACTTTTTATATGGCAACACTCTCAGCAGGTACAATTAAGCATGAGAAAAGCTTAACAGAAGGGAAAATCTCCTTCAAAGGAAGTGGTCATATTATTTTGATTGGGTGGAACGAAAGGACCAAGCAATTAATTAGGATGATGAAAGATAAACAAATGAAGACAGATATTGTTTTAATAGATCATTCTTTGAACAAGCTTTCCTATCGAAATAATATGATTCACTTTATACACGGACAGCCCACCTCTGATGAAATATTATCAAAAGCAAATATTGAAAAGGCTCATTATATAGTGATTACTGCAGACCCTTCACTATCAGAGGATGAAGCAGATCGTCAGACAATATTAAACATCATCGCTGCACGTGGTAACAATCCATCTGTTCATATTATTTCCGAAATCCTAACGGAAATACAGCAAAAGAATGCCCTAAGAGCTGGCACTAATGCTATTATTCGTTCCAATGATTTTATGAGTTCCTTAATTTATCAAGCCCTATTTCAGAAAAATATCCAGGTTACAGACATTATAGCAAAAACATTGGAAGAACAGCAATTTTGTATCAATCCAATTGATAACAATATGATAAATCAGAGCTTTTATCATTGTACAAGACAGTTTTTAGAGGATGGAAAATCGTTAATTGGTATAGTTAGAGAGGATGAAATCATTTTACATCCACCATTCTCATTTATTACTGATAAAGCAGACCAATTTATTTTTTTAAAAGCAATAAAGTAAGGCAAGGTTAAATTTAACCTTGCCTTACCTAATGCTCTTATAAGCGTTTTTCTAGCTTCGCTTTTTCTTCTTCAAATCCTGGCTTACCTAGTAGGGCAAACATGTTTTTCTTATATGCTTCCACCCCAGGCTGATCAAATGGATTAACACCTAATAAATATCCACTTATTGCACAAGCTTTTTCAAAGAAGTAGACAACGTATCCGAATGTATAAGCGTCTAATTTCGGTAAGTGAACGAGTAAATTCGGTACTTGTCCATCTGTATGTGCAAGGAGTGTACCTTGGTATGCTTTCTCATTAACAAAATCTAATGTCTTTCCTGCTAGGTAGTTGAGACCATCAAGATCTTGCGCTTCTTCTTCAATCGTAATATTAGATTTTGGTTCCTCTACATGAAGCACTGTTTCAAAAATGTCTCTTCGTCCCTCTTGTACATATTGTCCTAAAGAGTGCAAATCTGTGGAGAAATTAGCAGAAGAAGGATATATACCTTTGAAGTCTTTACCTTCACTTTCTCCAAACAATTGCTTCCACCATTCAGCAAAATATTGAAGGGAAGGTTCATAATTGATTAGCATTTCAATTGTTTTCCCTTTATTGTAGAGTACATTACGGACTGCAGCATATTGATAAGCAGGGTTTTTGTCTAGGTCTGCTTCACTTAGTTCCCCTTGAGCCTTTTGTGCCCCTTGCATCATTTGGTCAATATCCACACCGCTAACTGCAATAGGAAGTAAACCAACAGCTGTTAGGACAGAGTAACGTCCACCGACATCATCTGGAATAACAAAGCTTTCATACCCTTCCTCAATTGCTAATGTTTTCAATGCACCCTTTGCTTTATCTGTCGTTGCATAAATACGGCCTTTTGCTTCTTCGACCCCATACTTTTCTTCTAAAAACTTACGGAAAATACGGAAAGCAATGGCAGGTTCTGTTGTTGTACCACTCTTAGAAATAACATTAACAGATACATCCTTGTCCTTTAAGACATCAAAAAGGTCGTTAATATAAGGGGCACTGATACTATTACCAACAAAGAATACTTGCGGACTATTGCGTTGCTCTTTAGAAAGTTCATTATAGAAGGAATGATTTAGCATTTCGATCGCAGCACGAGCGCCTAAATAAGAGCCACCAATACCTACAACTAGAAGAACATCTGAATCTGATTTGATTTTATCTGCAGCTTTTTTAATGCGTGAAAATTCTTCTTTATCATAATTAGTTGGAAGGTCCACCCAACCTAGAAAGTCATTTCCCGCACCAGTTTTATTATGTATCATTTCATGAGCTAGCTTAACTGGTTCTTTTAAATAATCTAATTCATGCTTACCAAAAAAATCTAATGCTTTTTCATAGTCAAACCGTACATGTGTCATTTTTTACCCTCCATTAATTTTTATCACCTTTTTAATGTACCGAATCCTCTCATTTAAATCAAGAGCTGAGCTACCTATTTTGTCGAAAACTTATCAATATTTATCACAGTATGGATAGTAAAAAATAAAATGGCAGAGACAGAGTAAAACTGTTTCTACCATTTTATTCAAATGGAGTGAGAGAAGAGTTATTCAGATTGCTTTATCCACTCCTCAAGCTTGTCCTTTAACGTGTTAAAGCCATGCTCGCCCTCTTTTTGTTGAATATTTTTTGCTACAACTCGTTCCTCTTTTTTAGGTTCTATTGCACGAATAGATAGAGAGTATTTATTATTTTCCTCGTCTACTTCTAGTATCTTAACATTGACTTTGTCGCCTTCCTTCACATGATCATGGATATCCTTGACGAAGCCATTAGTTAATTCCGAAATGTGTACTAGTCCTTGTACATCTTCGTCTAGTGATACAAATGCTCCGTATGCTTGAACTCCTGTCACAGTACCTTCGACAATATCGCCTTCTTGAAATTTATTAGACACTTTTTCCATCTCCTTTCCTAATGAATTAAGAAATCTACCTGCAATGATTACGAACGAAACAAACAAGTTTTTCTTATAGACAATAAGTAATATTAGCATAAATTGATTTAAAATGGCAAAAATTTATCTTTTTATCATTCTAAGGTTTAAGGGGTAAATTTTTGGGTAAATCTATTAATGTAAGACTTTCTCGTATTCCCCCTGGATAGCAAAGCGAAATTTTAATTCGCTTTGCTTTTTTTATTATTGGATTTCTCTATTGGGATAAATTTTGCTCTATAGTACAACCTATAACAATCACACCTTGAAGGAAGGGTCTTACTCTATGGGGCGTTATTTTTGGTTTAAAGGACATGCTATATGCTATGAATTTCATCCTTCTTCACTTGCTCATAGTGACCACTATATTGTCCTGCTACACGGTTTTCTCGCCTCTAAATATTGTTTCCGACAATTAATATCTCCACTACAGCGAAAATATCATGTGCTCACAATTGATATTCCACCATTTGGTGATAGCTCTAAAAGTAAAGAATGCTTATATGAATATGACCATATTGTAAAGGCCATTGTATTCCTACTAGATCAGTTAGGTATCGATAAAACCGAAATACTAGGACATTCAATGGGTGGTCAAATTGCTTTGCGTTGTGGCTATTTTTATCCAGAGCGATTCTCTAAGCTGATACTGCTTTCCCCATGTTGCTTTATGCAACAATCTCCTCTATTCGCAAAAACAATGGGCTGGAATCCATATGCCCCTTTCATTGCAAGAGGATTGCTACGACATAAGGGTGTTTTAGAAATTTTACGACATTGTCTATATGATGATACACTCATTACTGATGAGATGTTACAGAAATATAAACAACCATTTCTAAACAGAGAGATATATCCATCCATTGTTACATGGTTAAAAGATCATCAAGAAGATCTTCATGAAGAGCAGTTGCAAAAAATCATGCATGACTGTACTATTTTTTGGGGGAAACAAGATTTAATCCTACCATACACATTAGGCTACGAATTATTGAAATTTCTTAAAAACGCTAAATTAATCCTTCTTGATGAAACAGGGCATTTTATACCTGAAGAAAAGCCGAATTATATCCAAGCCTATCTACTCCAGTCCTGAATTCTTTAAACTTCCAATTTCTTCTTCATTATGCTTAAATAAAGGGAGACTTCATCAGTCGGAGATTCTTCTCCAACTGATGGTTACCATTGTGAAAATAAGGTAATAGCAGAAGATGCCAAAAAGAAAGTCGAGGGAATCAAAATGGAGCAATATTTTAGTGAAATAACCGAAAGAAAAAATACGAGAGCGGTAAAATGGGACCTTGTAAAGACGCTTTATGGTGCTGATGATATTCTTCCAATGTGGGTAGCGGACATGGATTTTAAGGTTCCTCCCGCTGTAACTGAAGCTTTAGTAGATCGCGCCAAGCATGGTATCTTCGGGTACACATATACAGACAAAGCCTACAACAAAATTGTCACCGATTGGGTGCAATATAAACACCAATGGGCGATAGATAATGGGTGGATCCTCTATAGTCCAGGCGTTATCTCTACCTTAAATATAGCTATTCAAGCTCTAACAGAGGAAGAAGATAAAGTCCTTATCCAAACACCTGTCTATCCTCCTTTTTATAATATAGTCCAAAACCATAATAGAGCACTTGTTAAAAATGAATTAATTTATAAAGACAATAGCTATCAAATTGACTTTGAAGATTTTGAAGCAAAGCTGAAAGAAGGGGTAAAAGTATTCATATTATGTAATCCTCACAATCCCGTTGGTAGAGTGTGGAACAGGTCTGAGCTTGAACAGATTCTTGCATTGTGTAAAAAATATCATGTGTTCATTTTATCTGATGAGATTCACGCAGATATTATTCATGAACCAAATAAGCATATCCCTATCGCTTCATTGGATGAAGAAATGTTACATCAAACCATTACGTGTATGTCACCAACGAAAACCTTTAATCTGGCTGGTCTTCAAGCTTCCTATGCGATCATTCCCGATCAAGAAATACGCAAAAAAATCAGCCAAGCCTTTGAAAAACAAGGGATCCACGGTATTAATACAATGGGAATTACAGCATTAGAAGCCGCTTATACAGAAGGTAAGGACTGGCTACATCAGCTAATGCTTGAATTAAATAGAAATATCGACTATGTAATGAAAGAGTTGAGTAGGTTAGAGGAAGTAGATGTAACCAAACCAGAGGGAACCTACCTAATTTGGTTAGATTTCACGAAGCTAAATTTATCCCAAAAGGAATTGAAAAAATTTCTCGAACAAAAGGCTAAAGTAGGCTTAAATGATGGGGTAACATTCGGTGAAGAGGGTACTGGTTTTATGAGAATGAATCTAGCTGCACCTTTTCAGCTCATAAAAGAAGGTACAGATCGAATTAGAAGAGCAATCGAAGAAAGAAAAGGGTAAGTAGCCTCTAGCAGGCTTACTTACCCTTTTTCTCTTCCTCTTTATCAACCTCAGTTGGATCAGTAGGCTTATTTTCTTGATTCGATTCATCTAAGGAAATAACTCCACAAACAACTCGATTACCAGCATCGCCCGCAGGCTGAGAAATCCCATCATCTTGTTTCTCATGAATAATGATCGACGTCCCATTCTCACGTAATAATGATGTATTACCATCCATCAAGGTTGCTTCAGGAATATCTAATTCAACATCAACCGCACCACTGGGGTCTGCCTCAATATTAGGCATATCCCCTAAATGTGCTCCTTTAGGATTCATTAAGCCATGATCCTTTCCTTTCGGATTGAAATGGTTGCCAGCTGTTTGAAAATCAGGCCCTTCACAAGCTGGATATTCATGTATATGGATACCATGAAATCCGGGCGTTAATCCCTCTGCTGTTACATGAACCGTTACTTTATCAGCCTGTTCTTTAAATGTTGCTGTTCCTACTGCATCATTATCTGCATTGTACAATCGAACCTCAAGCGGAGAACGTGTATTATCCTTACAAGCACTTAGAATACATAAACTAAATATGAATAATAATATAGGAAATCTTTTCATACGTATATCCACCCTTCTTCTATATATTAGTATGGACAAACGATGAAAAGTTAATCAGATATTATTTCGAATTTGTATTCTTATATTTCTGATCAAACTTCTCTTCTTCTTTTTTGGAGGCTTTCCTAATAAAGTGCATGGCTACAAAAGCTCCAATCACGAAGACAATTAAACTAATAACAGCTGGAATATATTCTGCCTTATCCTCAGGAAAATAAAGAAATTCCATCATTGTCTATCACTTCCTTTGTTAAAGTTACTATTAAACATATCATTAAGTTGTTTTAGTTTAACCATTCTAAACTCGCCTTAAAAGTTACCTATTTAAATAGTACCATAGCTGTAGCCTCTCAACAATTAATCGTAGTAACTATGAGGAGTATGGAAAATTTATGTCATATGAGATAATAGAATGAAATCATTGGCTTTGATAAAATTAGTCATAAGAAAAAAAGCTAGTCAAAGCTAGCTTTTTTCTCCATAAGTATTTGAGATAAAGTATGTGTAAGTAAGCAATCTACTATCCTAAGTGTTCTTGAATAGTTTCTGCAATCCCTTCCAATGCTTGATCTTCATCATTTCCATCAACCGTAATCCGAATCTCAGCGCCTTTAGGAACACCTAAAGACATAACTCCCATGATCGACTTTAGATTAACTGTTTTTCCATTATAATGTAGTTCAACATGTGATTCATACTGTCCTGCCTTATTAACAAGTAAAGTCGCTGGTCTTGCATGAATACCTGTGTCACTTTGGATTGTAAAGGTTTGTTCTTTCATTCCGTATTCCTCCTCATCATCTTCGTCATTACATTGTATAAATAATTACCAATAAAAATGCAGCTACTAAATCTTATTATATACGAAATATTTCAAATTAGAAACAAAAAACAAAAAAAATTTAAGAAGCCCGAGGTTGCATTTGTAATTCCTTCTTTTATGTGCTATTTTCATAATACACAAGCATTGTTAAGCTAAGGAGGATTTTAAATGAGTATACATATTGGTGCCCAAAAAGGCGATATTGCAGATACAGTTCTGCTTCCAGGTGATCCGCTTCGTGCAAAGTACATTGCTGAAAATTTCCTCGAGGAAATGGCTTGTTATAATGAAGTTCGAGGAATGTATGGGTATACTGGAACATATAAAGGAAAGAAAATATCTGTTCAGGGAACAGGGATGGGAGTACCATCCATTTCTATTTACGTCAATGAACTAATTCAGAGCTATGATGTGCAAAAACTAATCCGGGTTGGTACGTGTGGAGCGATCCAAAAGGATGTCAAAGTAAGAGACGTCATTTTAGCTAGCACCTCTTCTACTGATTCACAAATGAATCGTATGGTTTTTGGCGGAATTGATTATGCCCCTACAGCTGATTTTTCTTTATTAAAAAATGCCTATGACACAGGAATCGAAAAAGGATTATCAATACAAGTAGGCAATGTTTTTACGAGTGATAATTTCTACCGTGATAATAATGAGGAATTGCTTGCCTTACTAGATCAATATAATGTACTAGCTATCGAAATGGAGAGTACAGCACTTTACACACTAGCAGCAAAATTCAACCGTAAGGCACTTTCCGTATTAACGGTATCTGACCATATGATAACAGGAGAAGAAACTTCTGCAATGGAAAGACAAACAACCTTTAACGATATGATTGAGGTATCCTTAGATGCCGCAATAAAGTAAGACTTCTATTTGTGAGGTTTTATCATCTAATAGATAATTAATGAGAAAAGGATCTCGTTCCTTTTCTCATTTTTTTCCTAATGATAATACTCACTTCAAGGAGGGGCTTTTCACCTACAGATAAATCCTTTATAAATTTGTTGTTAATTTTATTCACCTGTTATATATTGAGAAAAAGCTGTGCTATAATGTTACAAAGTGAGTTTTCATTGTTCAAGCTTAACAGTTGGTCTAAATCGATAAATTCAATCCTATAGAAAGAGAAAGGATGTATACATTTGGAGCTTTTTTCTAATTTTCCTCTTTGGTCTGCTTTAATCGCCATAGTATTCGCACAAGTAGTAAAAATCCCACTCCATTTTTTTGCAACAAAGGAATTTAAGCCTGGTCTTGCCTTCAGTACAGGTGGCATGCCGAGTAGCCATTCCGCTGCTGTAACAGCTGTGACAACTGGAATCGGCATTGAACATGGCGTATCTTCTGGTTTATTCGCGATTTCCTGCATCACGGCAATCATTATTATGTTTGATGCAACAGGAATTAGAAGACAAGCAGGAGAACAAGCCATTTTATTAAATATGCTGGTAAAGGATTTTCACCGTTTTGTTACAGAGGCAAAGGGCTGGGGACAAAAAGGAGAATATGAAAAACAAAAAGAATTAAAGGAACTATTAGGACATCAACCTATCGAAGTCTTTTTTGGAGGATTAACTGGAATATTCCTTGCCTATCTACTATACCCATTTTTTGCATAATATCTATTATAAACGGATGATTTGCGCGATGAAAAAAGGTAGCTCCTCTAAAAAGTGGGAACTACCTTAAGAAATTCTTTAATTTTATTCCGATTTTGACTGATATTGTGATCGAAAAACTTGTAAAGCTTCGTTATTATTTAAATCTGCCATAACCTCTTCTGTTAACTTTCCTTCACCATATTCTATCACGTAAACATTTACTTCTTTCTTTCCCCATTTTTCATATACCTCTTCTACCGTTGGATAATATAGATCTATCTTATTACCTTTAATTGCACTACCTGTATCAGCCACTACCCCGTAACCATATTCCGGGATGAACAATACGGTACCTAAAGGGAAAACATCTAAATCAGCCGCAATCGTAGAATATAAATCTCTTTTTACCTTTACTCCGGAGAAAGTAATCCCATATGCCGGATGATCAGGAGATTTCCCTGTTGATTCCACACCCGCAGTATAGCCTGTTGCCATTACTTTTTTTTGTTCATATTTCTCCAAATTCAGCGTTTCCTCTAACGAAGCAGGGGCTTCGACCTGTTGATTAGAAATATAAGTTGTTTTATTATTTCTGTATTTAACATATTTCTTTTTATCTACTAAAGATTTGCCTGATACATCTTGGGAGTAACTAGTATCCTTTTCTAGGTGGTCCTGCACACCTAATAAAACTTCTTTAGCAGATACATTAGAAACTACTGTAAAAGTGGAAACTAAAGCCCCAACAAACAGTACTATCATTAAGCATCTTCTACAAAATTTAACTAACATAAAAAAGATCACACCTTTCTAGGTGTCATCTTTTCCATTCTAACTTTTTTTATACATCCACTCACAAAATCAAATCTATCCAACTATCATTATCAAAACATTTGATAGCCATTTTTCCGCAAAAATCGAATAACAAATCCTGCAACAAGAGTACCAACAAAACCTGATGCCAAAATAATCATATCCTGTATTCCTAAGGCCATAAACTCCTCACCAAGTGTTGTAAATGCAAAGGAAGGATCAGTGAAATAAGTGCTGAAGGAAAAAGTATCGACAATAAATATAACAATGATCGGAAATACAAAGCACATCAGCCATGTCTGCCTTAAAATCATATTTAAGATAAAGCTTATCCCAAAGAATAATACGAAAAACAATAACACGGAAATAAACAATTGAATCATAATGGTTCTCCCTTATGTATCGATGTAATCACTCTTTTTATTCTATTATTTGCCTCTAGCTATTTCAAGAAATACGCAGAACAACTGATTATCACAGTGAGTGTTAACCTATCGGAGCAAGGCATCTACGCTTACCAAAAAAGCAGAGGGAAAACTCCTCTGCTCTTTATTTAACCAAAGATATTAAACTTACCTTTTTTAAGTACTAAGCCAACTCCACCAATTTTGAATAGTGCTCGGTTGTCAATCACCTTTTTCATAAAGGATGCTGACCAACCAAATAATTTCTTACCACCAAAGATGGATCCCATTGCATCTTTATCACCTAAAGAACACACGGTACCTCTGTTAATGAATTCAAATTCCTCTAGCTCGCCACCTTTAACAAGTGCAATTAAGTTATGTGCACAGACTTCTGCTTCTTGCATGGCAATTTGAGCTGTTGGAGGATATGGACGGTCAATTTCTTTGTTCCAAATTAAGGCACAATCACCTACAACAAATACATCTTCATGTGATGGTGCTCGTAAATGTGGAGTTACTTCTACTTTACCACGATTATCTTCCAGACTAGATTCTTCTACTAAGTGGTTTGCACGAACACCTGCAGCCCATACCGTTGTTAAAGTTGGAATATCTTCTCTTTCCCCATTTTGCTCGATCGTAATTCCATCAGGACGGCATTCTTTTAAAAAGGCTCCCAGCTTGAATTCAACACCACGTGCTTCTAATGAATTCATCGCATATTCGATTAGTTCTGGATCAAAGCCTGGCATAATGGTTTCCATTGCCTCGACATTGATTAATCGAACCTTACTTCGATCAATATCATATTCCTTACAGAGCTCTGGTACACGATTTGCAAGTTCTCCTAAAAACTCGATACCTGTAAATCCACCACCACCGACAACGATATTTAAGCGCTCTTGTTTCGGTTCAGGTTCATTATTATACTTAGCAAATTGATAGTCAATATGCTCACGAATTAATCTTGCTTGGTTAATGCTACCAATAGTGAAAGCATTCTCTAGTAGACCAGGAATTCCGAATGTTGCCGCCTCGAATCCTAATGCTACTACTAGATAGTCATAATCAAGAACGCCATTTTGTAATTCTACCTTTTTATCATCTGGTTTAATAGCTGTTACCGTATCTTGGATAAATTCTACTTTTGCTGAATTGATAAGATCACTAATTTTGACACGGCTTCGATCATGATGAAGAGTTCCAGCTGCTGCTTCATGTAACCAAGTAGATTCATAGTGATAGTCATGCTTATTAACTAATGTAATTTTAGCATCATTGACACCTAATTTCTTTTGTAGCTTTGCTACAGTGGTTAGTCCACCATAACCCGCTCCAAGAACAACAATTTTTGGTTGATTCATCTTTCTCACATCCATTTACATTTTTTTTAATTCGATTACGTGATATTTTTCACGTACGATCTAATACTTTTAATTCTAATTAATTAGTCCATATTATATGTTATTCTTTTTTCCGACATTTTTCAACCCTTGAGTTCACTTTTGTTAAAAAATCTAGCAAACTGTTTGTAATTAAAGGATAATTTCTATCCAAAACATCTTGTATGATTCAAAACCTTCCAATCCCAATATAAGTATATGAAAACAAAGTTCTATTTATTTTTTGTAAAATTATGATAAAATAATAGCCATTGATGTAACTTATTAGGGGGAATCTATAGTGTCTCATGAAGTTTATGATATAACGATTATTGGTGCAGGTCCTGTTGGGCTATTCACCGCTTTTTATGGTGGGTTAAGACAATCGTCTGTTAAAATAATAGAAAGTTTACCACAAATTGGTGGACAACTAAGTGCATTATATCCAGAAAAATATATTTATGATGTAGCTGGTTTTCCGAAAATTCGTGCACAAGAATTAGTAGATAATTTAAAAGAACAGGCAGATCTATTTAGTCCAGAAATTGTCCTAAATCAATCGGTTGAACAAGTAGAACGATTAGAGGACGATTCTTTCCGTATAGTAACAGATTCAGAGGAACATTATTCAAAGGTCATCATTATTACAGGTGGTAATGGTGCCTTTCAACCAAGAAAGCTAGCGCTCGATAATGTAGATCAGTTTGAAGATCAAAACCTTCATTATTTTGTAAACAATTTAGATATGTTTCGTGATCAACGGGTAGTACTTTTTGGTGGTGGTGATTCGGCAGTGGATTGGGCTTTAATGCTTGAGCCAATCGCTAAAGACGTCACACTTGTTCATCGTCGTGACCAATTCCGTGCACACGAAAGCAGTGTCGAAACATTAATGAATTCAAATATTCACATTCTTACACCATATGTGCCTGAAGCCTTAATCGGAGAGAATAAAATTGAACAAGTAAGACTCCAAAAGGTAAAAGGAGAAAGTGAAATTGTACTCGATGTCGATCATGTCCTTGTCAATTATGGCTTTATTTCATCGCTTGGTCCAATCAAAGATTGGGGACTTGAAATAGATAAGAATAGTATCGTCGTTAACTCGAAAATGGAAACAAACATACCTGGAATTTACGCAGCCGGTGATATTTGCACATATCCTGGAAAAGTGAATTTAATTGTGTCTGGCTTTGGTGAAGGGCCAACTGCTGTAAATAATGCCAAAGCATATATGGATCCAAAAGCAAGAATTCAGCCGAAACACTCGACTAGTATGTTTTAAAAAGATAAAAAAGTTTGTGAATTAACTGTTCACAAACTTTTTTATTTAAAATTATGATACTTTTGGTTGCTTCTTAAATAAAAGTAAAAACAGAAAAGTTACCATAATCACGAATCCTGCTAAGAGAAAGAAGAGATTAACAAAACCAGTATGTGCAACAATGATTCCTAATAGAAACGATCCGAGCGCTATACCCGAGTCATAAAGCGTAAAAAACGTGGCCGTTGCATGTCCACTTCGATGGGACGGGGATCTTTCCACAACAACGGAAAGCATAAAAGGTAATAAAGAACCATAGCCAATCCCGATAACCCCTGCAGAAATTAAAAACAGTGTAGCCGTAGTAGACAAGCTTAGTCCCACGAAACCAAGTGCAAACAATATCATGCAAGGAATAATTACAGGTAATGCTCCATATGTGTCAAACCATCTTCCCAAATATGGTCTAGAAATTAACATCATAAGGGCAAAAACAAGAAAGAAATAGCTTGATGCACTACTCAGCCCCAAATCATTAGCATAAACGGATATATAGGAAATGATACTTGAATAAGCAAACGAGATAAGTAATCCAATAAATGAAGTAGATAAGGCATTTTTTTCAAATAAATCTTGTAAGCTGAGTTTTTTTGTGAGTTTCTCTTCCTTCATCTCTATATCCTTACTAGCCTTATGATGGTCCTTCACTAGCAATGCTAAAAACACGCTTATAATCGTAAAGATATTAAGAATAATCACCATCGTTTTGTAGGTAACAAATTGGGTAAGTGTTAAGCCAAGGAACGGACCAATCACGATTGCTAAATTCATCGACATGGTGAAATAACCGAGACCCTCTCCACGCCTTGTCTTAGGAACAATATCTGCTGCCAAAGCAGAAGTTGCAGTCGTCAAAATCGCAAAAGGTATACCATGCCAAAAACGTAAGACTAATAGCCCTGTAAAATTCTGTATGAAGACATAGACAATAACCGAAAGTGCAAAAAGAATAACCGTAAGAATTAACATTTTCCTTTTGCCAAAACGTGACAGAATATTACCTGATAATGGTCTAATAACAATAGCGGCTAGTAGCATAACCGTCACCACTAAACCGCCCTTTGCTTCTGTAACTCCCCATTCCTCCATTACATATAAAGGTAGTGTTGTAAGTAAAGCATAAAAAGTAGTGAATACAAATAAATTCACCAATGATATACTAATAAAATTCTTCGTCCAAATTTTCTCTTTTGTCAAATTATTCATCTCTTTCTAAATCCAATTTTGATAAAAATTCATGAAGTTTTATTTGTTCGGCATTGGAAAGTTTATGAAGAAATCTATCTTCACATTTTTTAACGGTATCTAGAATAAGTGGAATTTGTTGGGTAGCCTTCTCTGTCAATTCCACCATTCGTTCTCGCTTATCACTTCCAGCTTTTCTTCTAATCCAGCCATTTTTCTCCATTCTTACAAGTGTTCTCGTTGTTGTAGGAGCCTCTACCTTTAAATATTGCCAGATTTCGGTCTGTGTCATTTTTCCTCTTTCGTGTAATGTGTAGAGAATAGTCCATTGAGAAGCATATAAATCAAACTCCTGGAGGATTTCATTTAATTCCTTAGTAAACAATCTTAATTTTTGATTGAATAAATGGAGTAATTCACTCGTATTCATCCTTCGCCCACCTAGTATTTTATTAGAGTAAAGTGTTTTCCTATAACCTTTTATTTACCTAGGTAAATATATTAACTTATTTTCGCGCTGATGTAAAGAAGAACTTGAACCAGTTTATATTAGAAAAACTCGCATTCGCTCGTCTTTTAGCGGATGCGTAAGCTTATCTTATACTCTGAACATCAAAAATTTTCGCTTCCTAGCTTTAAATTTATACTTTTCTAACGTATAAAAAAAGCTGATAGCAACAATGCTACCAGCCTATTATTTAGCAATTTTCCGGTGTGCCTTCTCTTTCTTTCGCTTTAAAGGAAGAACCACAACCACAGGAAACAATCGCATTGGGATTATCGATCGTGAATCCCCCACCCATCATGTTTTCTTTAAAATCGATGGTCGTGCCTTCAATCACATCTATATCGAATTTTTTTATCGTTAATGGAATTCCATTCGATTCCTCTGTATGGTCTAATTCCTCATTTACATCATAATCAAAGCCTAATGAATAAGAAAGTCCACTACAGCCTCCACCCTTCACCCCAAAACGTAAACGAACAGTGTCTGCATCCTCTTCCTTCATCATTTCTTGTATCTGATATTTCGCATTATCTGTTATTTGAATAATCACTTAAAAAACTCCTTTAAGCAGAATTTTCTTTTAGTATACAAACTTATAGTAGAAAGTTCAATTATTACGCTCCCAGTAAAAGACTCCTTCCACTGTGGTCTTCGCTTCGCCTCTCATCCACACTCTTCCATCCATTGCCCATGTAATAAATAAATCTCCACCAGCTAGATGAACAGTGATTTCTTTTTCTTTCTCTAATTGGTTATTTAATACGGCTGCGACTACTGCGGCACACGCACCTGTACCACACGCTTGTGTAATACCCGAGCCTCGTTCCCATACACGGAAATGAAGTTCTTTTTCATTTACTCTTTCGACAAATTCGACATTTATCCCTTCAGGAAAGCGCTGATCTTGTTCTATGATAGGACCGAGGGTTGTTAATGGTGCCTCTTCTATCTTATCAACAAAGAAAACAGCATGAGGATTTCCCATGGAGACGGCTGTTACTTCTAATCTCGTATGATCGATGGAAAAAGCTTCAGCCACTACCTTTTCCTTATCCTGTCCAATCATAGGAATTTTACTTCTTTGTAAAATCGGCTGGCCCATATCAACGGTAATTTCCTTAATAGATTCTCGATCACCATGCACCTCTGCTTGAACATTTCCTGCTTTTGTTTCAATGGCAAAATTCTTACTTTCTACTAAGCGATTCTCGTAAGCATATTTTGCGACACAGCGTAATCCATTCCCACAGTTTTTACCTTCTGAACCATCTTTATTAAAAATTCGCATCCCAACATCTGCTTTATTAGAAGGATGAATAAGGATGAGGCCATCTGATCCTATTCCAATATTCTTATCTGCAATTACTTTCGCCAGATCCGGTAATTCTTCTTCTTTTATGGAAAATTGATATAAATTAAGGTAAATATAACTATTTCCAAGTCCGTGCATTTTTGTAAAAGGTATTTCCATTTTATTTCCCTCACATTTCTTCTAAAAGAACATCCTCTACGTAGGTATGAATATTATCTAGTAATTCATTAGGAGAATCTGCTTTAATTGGTTTACCATTAACAATCGCAACATAATAATTACGACAGATTCCACAATAACTAGTACAGCCATATTCACTCACATTAAAATCAGGATCCCTTAACAGTTCCTGTTTTACTATTTCTGATCCTTTAGCTAAATTTTTCACACAAAAGCCAATGTTTATCGTTATCTTCATTATATCACACCTTATAAATAGGATCGTTAAAGAACGATCTACAACCGAGAGTCTTTCTATATTATATTTACAATACAGAACTATTTACAAATGATACGAATAAAGATAAAATATTATTGAGATTGTTTATCACCTAAATGATTATATGACATAGCTTTTGTTAAATTTAGCTTTTAATAAAGGGAGCTTCCATCAGTGGTGAGTTTTTTATCTCCTACTGAATGGTTGCGCAGCGATAAAAAACTCGGCAACTAGAGCCGTAGTCGCACTTATTAAGGTTTGAAAGGAGATAATAGTAATGGAACAACAAACAGAACAAGTGCAAGAAGTATTAAATAAATTACGTCCTTTTTTACTACGTGACGGTGGAGATGTGGAATTAGTAGATGTTGAGGATGGCATTGTTCGCCTCCGACTAATGGGAGCTTGTGGAAACTGCCCAAGTTCAACGATCACACTGAAAGCAGGTATTGAACGTGCCCTTATGGCTGAAGTCCCTGGTGTCACTGAAATTGAACAAGTATTCTAATTACGATGATGAAATAAAAACGTTCTGAACACGAACGAATAAAAAAGCATTGGTGCTCAACTCTTTCGGCATCAATGCTTTTTTCACTGATTATTTTCTGTTTTACCTATTCTTCATTGTATTTCATCATTTGTGCTATAAGCTAAATAAAAATCCGGACTTTAACTAACAGAAAGCCCGAATTTTGTCTTACATAAACTGTTTCTTTCAAAGTTCGTTTTAACCATCGTGACGTATCATTGATTCCTTACGTGTCTCCACATAGGAGCCTCCATTCTCTACTTGAAGAGAGAGCCATTCAAACTCTGGAAATTCCGAACGCCATTTTTTCAATGCAGTGAATACGTTTTTGTCATCCACTATAGCAATCATCGTAGGTCCTGCACCACTCAAAAAAACACCAAGTGCACTTTCATTTAAATAATGTAATAAATCATCATAATGAGGAATTAAAGACTTACGATATGGTTGGTGAAAGTGATCCTTCTTCATCATTTCACCAAGCAATCTCCAATTCCCTTGGCAAATTGCGGCAACACTAACATTAGCTACACTACTCGCTTGGACACTTTCTTTAAAGCTAAAGGAATTTGGCAAAACGGCTCGTGCATCTTTCGTTTTCAATTCAAAATTTGGAATAATTGCAACAAATGTGACACCCTTAACAGGTATTTGAGTATAAGCTACCTCTCCATCATAATGGCCAATCACACAGCCTCCTAAGAGGGACGGTGCTACATTATCTGGGTGACCTTCAATTTCTGTAGCAATTTCTAATTTCTCATCCTGCTCTAAATCAAGATTCAATAATAGATTAGCTAATTCGATCCCTGCAATAATCGCGGTAGCACTACTACCCAAGCCTCTTGCTAATGGGATATCACTTTTCATCTCCACTCGGCATGGAGTAAGGTCATTTATCCGATCATACCTTTCGGCAACACGTTCCACAATTTCATAAACTAAATTATCCTTGCCAGAAGGAATTCCTTCTAAACATGAAGAAGTAGGAATAAACTCCCATTTATCTGATTTTGCAACAGCTAATTCTAAATAAAGATTTAACGCTAAACCAATGGAGTCAAAACCAGCACCTAAGTTTGAGGTACTGGAAGGTACTCGAATGAACCAACTCATGCTTGTACACTACCTAAAATAGCTTTCATGACAACCTCTTCTTCATTAGGAAGAACAGTTGGTTTGACGTCACTATAGTCAATAGCGGTATTTGGATCCTTCAATCCATTTCCAGTAAGCACATTTACAACCGTTGCACCTTTCTCTACGATCCCTGCCTCTAACTTTTTAAATAAGCCAGCGATAGAAGCACATGATGCTGGTTCAGCAAAAATCCCTTCATTTTGTGCGATCCATTTATAGGCAGCAATCATTTCCTCATCAGTCACTTCATCAATTTCTCCATTGGATTCATCACGAGCATTAACCGCACCTTGCCAACTAGCAGGATTTCCAATACGAATAGCAGTACCTACCGTTTCTGGATTCTCAAATACGCGATTATGTACAATCGCAGCAGCACCACTTGCTTCAAATCCCATCATTTGAGGTAAGCCAGTTTGCTTTAATTCATGATATTCTTTAAACCCTTTCCAGTAAGCAGTAATATTACCTGCATTACCAACAGGAATAAATAAATAATCTGGAGCTGTACCTAATGCATCACATACCTCAAATGCAGCCGTCTTTTGTCCTTCAATTCGATATGGATTAACTGAGTTGACAAGTGCTACTTCTCCTGTTTCAGCTAATTTACGAACAATTTTTAATGCATCATCAAAATTTCCTTGAATCGAATAAATCTCAGCACCATACATGACTGCTTGAGCTAGCTTACCTTGAGCAATTTTACCCTCTGGAATGACCACAATACATCTCAAGCCAGCACGTGCAGCGAACGCAGCTGCTGAAGCAGATGTATTTCCTGTAGATGCACAAATCACTGCTTTTGCCCCATCCTCTACAGCTTTAGCCATAGCCATTACCATTCCACGATCCTTAAAAGACCCAGTAGGATTTAGTCCTTCGAATTTCGCATAGGCATTAATACCGAATTTTTTTGATAATTTTTCTAATTTAATTAGAGGAGTGTTCCCTTCGTGTAAACTGATGAGTGGTGTCTTATCCTCAATTGGTAAATATTCTTTATATTCCTTCAACAATCCTTGCCATGCCATAAACATTAATCCTCCCCATCGACGCGGTAACAGCTAATGATCTCGTTAACTACGTCTAATCCTTTTAAATTTTCTCTACTATTTAATAATTGTTGCTTACTAATCTTATGTGTGATCATCACGATCTCTGCTATTTTTTCCTTATCAGAAGGTAACTGCAAAATTTTCGCAAAACTAACATTTTCATCTGTAAACACATTCGTAATTTTTTGGAATGTTCCAGCTGCATCGTCAACTTCCATACGAAGAAAATACTGCATATATTTCTCGTTATCTTCTTTTAATTGCTTCTCATATTGCGGAGTAATATATTCATTACCAGTAATACCTAATCGGATATTCTTAGCCACGTCCATAAGATCAGATACGACAGCAGTTGCAGTCGGTAAACTTCCAGCACCTGGTCCATAGAACATCGTTTCTCCTACTGCTTCTCCATATACATATACTGCATTGAATTCATTCTTTACAAGAGCTAATGGATGCTCCTTTGGTAACAAAGTCGGTTCAACACTTACTTCTACTTTACCATTATGAATCGATGCAATCCCTATCAACTTAATAGTATACCCTAAACTTGTCGCAAAAGTAATATCTTCCTGGGAAATTGTTCGAATTCCGGAAACCTCTACATCATCGAGACCAATCTCCATTTTAAAAGCTAAATTAGCTAGGAGCACCATCTTACGTGCAGCATCTAGTCCATCCACATCAGAGGTTGGATCTGCTTCTGCAAAACCAAGCTCTTGTGCTTCTTTTAACACAGGCTCAAAAGCAAGCTCTTCATCCGTCATTTTTGTTAAGATGTAATTGGTAGTACCATTCACAATACCCATAATTTTTTGGATTTTATCTGAGGCTAACCCCTCTGTTAATGAGCGAATGATCGGAATTCCACCAGCAACACTTGCATCATATAAAATGTCACACTGGTTCTCTTTGGCAAGCTTTAATAGCTTTTGTCCATGTACCGCCATCAAATCCTTATTTGCTGTGACGATATGCTTCTTGTTGCGGATTGCCTTTTCCAATAAAAGATTTGTATCTTCAATTCCACCCATTACTTCAATAATTATATCAATATCTGCATTATTGACAAGCTCGTCTGGATCTGTTGTTAGCCATTCACGGCTAATCGCAACATCCCTAGCCTTATTTAAGTCATGAACGAGGATTTTCTTTATATTTAGTTCACTACCTACTTTATATTTAATTTCATCTGCATGGTTTTGTAGAATCTTGACAACACCTGTGCCAACTGTACCTAAACCACACAGCCCAACATTTACTTGACTCATCTGATCATCCCCCAACTGTATATCCTAAGAATACATTTGTTTGTATATAGTGGACATTATACATGGCTATCCCCGGTTTATCAAGAACCAATTGCCCAAAAATAAAGAAAAAATTGGTTTATCACCCGAGGTTCTGGTGAAAACCAACAATCCTTCACTATAACTAAGCCTAATGCCACTTATTTAGTCTAATAGCCAATCTAATTGTATTATATCCATATCTCTAAATTCAACAGCAAATAAGGAAAAAAATTGTTTTAAATTCTGCTCATAATACACTTGATCTTCAACAAGTCGATACCATGCTTTCTCGCCAAGGTCACTATCCCGATATTGGTCGATCTTATCAAATAAATGAATAGGTAAAAGAAGTCGAGCATATAGTAATTTCCAAGCAAATGGTGATAAAGGACAAATCGCTAAATATTCTCCCATAAATTGTTGAAATTCTTTATCGTCTAATCCTCTTTCCTTTAATAAAAATGGTCTTATCGATTCTGCCACATCACGAATAGGATGATCGTAAACAATTTCATGTATCCAGATGAAATCATCCATACATTGATTGGAATAACGTGAGAATGTAAGGGTGGCTTGATCGTTCATATGATAATTTTTTTCTTCTTCGGCTATATTTAAATATTGAACCGCGTTCTCCGCTAACCCTACCATATAAGGAAAAACATCTGCTAGCACCCGCATAATGGGTTGGGTTGGCTGCTGTTTATAATACGTTTTGTACAGCGCTTCATATTGATCAATTTTGTTAACCCATAAATTTTTCCAATTACCATACGTACTAATGGTTTGTGGCTGGTATGGAAATTGGAAGCCAGTTTGGTGAAAATGAGCGAGCTTTTGACCTGGAGAGGAATCTAACGTTTGTTTTTTTCTGGCGAAGCATAAAAGAAATTTTTCTTTTCCTACCGTTGTTACAAATTGGTTATGTATATTTCTTATCGGTTGTGTAACATTGGTAAAGTTATTTTGATGAAGGTGGTTGGATATTACGTATTTTTCCCAAATCGCATCCTCTTCTTGCTGAATTGGAATAATAAAGTAATAATTGTTCTGATCGACATATGTCGGGTATGGTTGTGCATTTATTTGTTTACTAGGCACAGAAATAGGGTAATGTAGAAATATTGGATGCATCTTGCGTCCCCCTAACGAATAATTATTTATTTTTGGTATAATAATTATATGTAAATCTTTCTATTAAAATGTTATCACAGTGTGATAAACTGCGAGGTAGTTGACCGGTAAAGCTTCATTGTTGATAATACAGGTCTTATTGGTCACAAGTTGTGGTGTTTTAGTCTATACCCTTTGGCAATACCAGGAAACAATGTCGTTTTGTAATATCAAGTTGCAGGATTTATTATGATGATAGTGGAATTAAAATAATATAGGATGTGATGAAATGACTACGGAACGTCAAATGACAGATTTAGAGAAAAAAGCAAGAGAATTATTGAAGCAACGTGGTGTTGAACTTCATGATATAGCAGAATTAGTTTTTTTTCTCCAAAACAAATATCAGGAAAATTTAACAATGGAGGATTGCTATGAGAATGTTAATAGTGTCTTAATGAAGCGCGAGGTCCAGAACGCTATCTTAACAGGTATTCAATTAGATATTCTGGCAGAACAAAAAAAGCTAGATCACCCTCTACAAGAAATTATTGCAACAGATGAAAGCCTTTATGGGATTGATGAAGTTATCGCCCTTTCTATCGTGAATGTATATGGTTCGATTGGATTTACCAACTATGGATATATTGATAAAGTAAAGCCAGGCATCCTAGAGAAGTTAAATGACAAGACAGATGGAGACTGCCATACCTTTTTAGATGATATTGTAGGAGCAATAGCTGCAGCTGCTTCCTCACGTCTTGCTCATAGAGCAGTCCATGATGTAAGCATAGATGATGAGTAACAAAAAAACTTGCTAGAACCGATGATAAAGCCCTCTTACTCGTGAGGGTTTTTTGGTTTAAGCAAGGAAGATGTAAAAATAAAAATGGTAACAAAAATAGCAACGAGGATCATCAATATTTTAACAAGGACTAATGGTATGATGATTAACGTAAAACCAACACTTATCCAAACTATAAGTACAGCCATCCATTTAATTCTAAAGGGTACTCCATTCCCTTTTTGATAATCTAATAAATAGCGACCAAAATAAGGATTTGTCAAAAGCCAATGGTGAAGCTTAGGAGAGGATTTTCCAAAACAAAAACCTGCAAGTATGACCAATGGAGTTGTTGGCAAAATCGGAATGACGATTCCAATCAACCCTATAATTAAACTTAAGGATCCAAAGAATATCCAAATAAATCGATTAAAGCCTGTCATTTATTACACCACGACTAGCTTGTTGTATTTTTTTCCATTCCTTGTGATCATTGATATTAATAAAATGAAAGCTATCTGCTTCAGGGAAGTGAACATATTTCACATGAAGCTTTTCTAATAATGCTTTCATCGATCGTTGCTTCCGTTGCAATTGCATCATTATCAAATTTTTAACGGAATGATGATATAGTGCAATTAGCGGTTGGTTGACACCATTGACAATGGGAATGATTGCTTGATATTGACCATCACTTTCTTCTATTAGCTTAGCTACATGTGCTAAATGGATGAAAGGTGTATCAATAGGTAATACTACATACCAGTTGCTTGTTTTCTGATTCATAACAGTATAAAGTCCAGCTAGTGGCCCTTCCCCTAAAAAGTCAGGGTGATCTTCCATTAGAAGCTCTTTCTTTCGCAGATTAAACCTGTCGAAATCTTGCTGTCTAGCAACAACATATACGGAACTACAAAGCCTCGAAAGTATTTGAACTGGATAACAATAAAAAGGAACACCGTTTAGTTCAGCAAATGCCTTTGGTGATCCAAACCTTCTAGATTTTCCACCAGCTAACACTATTCCGATTATCGTATCCATTTCGGCAGCTCCTTCACTGTAAAGTTAGCTAAATTATGTTGACAATACTCGAATAATGTTGACTTATCATCAAATCCAAATGAATCCTTTATTTCTCTCAGCGGATTTGTGCATAAATATGCCTGCACATTTGTTAACTTTAATAATTCATCGAGTTCTGTACTATCCTTCGATAGAACAATCTTTGGTAAAGGGTATTGTTTATAGCCTTCAACAAAAAGAAGATCTACGCCTAATGATTGATAGAAGCTGATCATTCGATCAATGGTTAAGTGATTTAAATCTGCTTGCATTTGAACTGTCTCTTCTCCTATTACTGCTGACATAGTCGCCCCTGCACGAAAATGCTGAATAGAATCTACTTCGGCAATGACGTCAGGCTCACCTCCATGACCATGGTGCTTTAATGTGGCAATACGATAGCCTAATCCTTTTAATAATGGAATCCACTCTGTGATGAGTGTAGTTTTGCCACTGTTTTTATAGCCTACGATTTGGATAATAATCATATCTAATTAGCCCCCGCTCACTGGAGGAATAATTGCAACAATATCACCTGAATGGATTTCATCTGAATCAAGTGCATATGCTTCATTTATCGCAACCATTGATTGTTCTACTTGTAATAGCTGATATTGTGTAATTAACTGATTCTTTAATTTCTTTACCGTCCATCCATCACCATCGATTAGAAGTTTATCCGTACCCGCATCCTCTTGCAGTTGGGCAAATAATAAGATTTCAATCATTATTTATACCTTCCTTTATTTCTGGTTTCCCTGTTGGGTAAGAGATATTTTCAAGCTGATTACCAACCCATTCTTCTCCATCTTCCCAACGTTCTTTTTTCCAAATCGGGACCATTTCTTTTATCCTCTCTATCGCATATTCATTTGCTTGATATGCTGCTTTTCGATGTGGAGAAGATACTACGATCACAACAGCACTTTCTGAAATATCTAGCTTACCAATCCTATGGCTAATTGCTATTTCTGTATGAGGCCAGTTCCTTCTAACTTCCTCCCCAATTTTTGCGAGCATTTTTTCTGCCATTGGAATATATGCTTGATACTCTAGGTAGATCGTTCGCTTCCCTTTCGTAAATTCTCGAACAGTACCAATAAAGGTTGTAATCGCACCTGCTTCTCTTCGTTCTACCTTCTTAATCATTTCTTGAACAGAAATTGGTTTCTCCACCACTTCAAAAAGCTTTTCATTCATATTCATTCTCCTCAGATTCTCTTAATCTAATAATAATATATCGACGATACTCCCTTTTTTGTACCCTTCTGTCCCACCTAATAGATGAATAAAACAATTTACATTGGCTAAAGAATGAACCATATTTGATTTATCCTTTCCTGATGGCTTCACTTCTAGTTGATGATTGACATTATTTACATGGCCACGAATAAAACGATCAAATGGATTACTTTTCGGGAAGTCAACAGCTAATACTGCATGCGCCCTTTTAAGACCAATCATTTGTTTTTGTAAATAGCTATCTATAATTGGTTTAGCGAACAATTCAAACCCTACATAGCAAGCTGATGGATTACCAGATAATCCAAATAATAGCTTACCATCTAGCTGAGCAACAGTGGTCACACTGCCAGGTCTCATTGCGACCTTATTAAAAAGCACTTCCGCGCCAAAATGATGATATATCTCAGGAAGTAGATCAAAATCGCCTACAGAGACACCACCTGTTGTAATGAGAAAATCTACTTCGTTTAGTATCTCTCCTATTTTTTTAATACTTTTATCTAGATCATCCGACAATTGGCCAAAATATTTGGCTTTGCCACCTGCTCGCTCAATTTGAGCAATAATCATATAGGCATTACTATTGCGGATCTTTCCTTTTTCTAAGGGTTGATGGATCTCCAGTAACTCACTTCCTGTAGCTATTACCCCAAAAACTGGTCTTTTGCTAACTGGCACTTTTTGATAACCAAAGGTTGCAAGTAAAGCAATGATACCTGGATTAATTTTTGTCCCTTTACTAACAAGGACAGAGCCTTTTTCCACATCCTCTCCTTGAAAGGATATATTTTGGTGGAAATTCATTTCCTGGGAAATTTGTACAGTATTATCATCGTTTGTATTCGTATCTTCTAACATAATAACCGCGTCAGCACCATTAGGTATTTCAGCACCTGTCATAATGCGAACTGCTTCCATTCGCTTGATTTCTTTATCAAATACACTTCCCGCTCCAATATGGCCAACGATGTTAAGTGTAATTACCGTATTCACGCTAGCTCCCAATGTATCCTTTGCACGCACTGCATATCCATCATAAGGAGAGCGATTAAATGCTGGTACATCGTGATCAGCTATTAAATCTTCCGCTAGAATTCTTCCATTAGCTAATTGTATATCAATGTATTCTGTTTCCCCAGTTACCCTGCATTGTATTACACGTTCAACCGCTTGATCTACTGCAATCGGAGTTCTCTTTTCCATTTTTCTCCCTCCTTAACCGACCATTTGATAATATATCTTCTTTGCTTCCTTAATCGAATTGGTGCCATGGATAAAGGTTCTGCCATCCTGAAAAAAGACGATTCGATGAGCTTTTGTCTGTACAGAGACAAGGAATGGATTCTGGTTGACCTCACCAAACCTTTCTAACTGTTTAGCAAGCATTGTTAGCTCAAATTTCTTCCCTCTAATTTGCACCGTATCACGACCACATAAAATCTCTGTCTTCGTACTATTCTTATAGGTCAAAGCCGGATAAGACGCATCCGTACCACAGCTTTTGCAGTCTTTGGCTTTTGCTTTTGATACATCGATCATCTGATATTGATTATGCCAAAGATCAAAGATGACCAAGGTAGATCGCAAATTCCCTTCTGCCCCCACTAAAATCTTCAGAGCTTCGGTCACTTGATGAGCTACAACCATTTGAACGGCTGGACTGATTACCCCTACGGCATCACATGTTGCCCCAAACATTGGGGCAACCTTTATCAAACAATCCAAGCATGGGGTTTTTTCTGGGATAATTGTAAAGGATAGTCCAGAGCTAGCTACACATGCTCCGAATATCCATGGGATAGAATGCTTTTGTGCAATATCATTAATTAAAAAACGAGTATCAAAATTATCGGTTGCATCCATGATGAGATCTACATTGTTCACAAGGTTAGGTAAAGTATTTGCATTCCCATCCATTACATGTGCCTCAATCGTAACCTCCGCATTTATCGAGTTCAAAGCAGACTGTGCCGCAATAACTTTAGGTAATTTCTTTTGCACATCTGCTTCAGTAAAGAGATGCTGTCGTTGCAAATTAGATATTTCGACATAATCACGGTCTATTAAGGTTAGCTTACCGATACCGGCTCTTGTTAGCATCTCAGCAATGGAAGATCCTAATGCTCCACATCCGATAATTAACACATGCTTTTCTCCTAATAGAGCCTGTCCATGTTCTCCGATAGGCTTAAAAAGCATTTGTTTATGGTAACGATCAAATTCCTTCATTTTTTATCCCTTCTTTATCCACCAATATAGGACATTTCAATTTTTTTACGCTTGCGTGCCGTTTCCTCTGTCCGTTGATCAGAGTAACGATCTTCTCTCTTATTCCACCGGGATATGATGATGTTTCTAAGCTCCGCATTGGTTGCTCCAGAACGAATAATTTCCTTTAGGTTTAATCCAGTCCCCGCAAATAGGCAAGTATAAAAATGACCATCTGCTGCAATCCGTGCTCTCGTGCAAGAGGAACAAAAGGATTCAGAAACCGATGTAATAAAGCCTACTTCGGTATTTGTGTTTTTATAGCGATAACGTTTTGCTACCTCTCCGACAAAAGCAGGATCCATTGGTTCCAGTTCATAATTGGCAGCAATTTGCTGATAGATTTCTTTCTTTGTCACGACATGTTTGAAATCCCATCCATTGGTCTGTCCAACATCCATAAACTCAATATATCGAAGGGTAATACCCCGCTCCTTAAAGAATTCCGCCATTGGTAGCACTTCATGATCATTCATTCCTTTTTTTACTACCATATTCACTTTTACATTTAATCCCGCAGCTACTGCCTTATCAATACTCGCTATAATGGAGTGGGAAGAGATCTTACTATCGTTAATAGCCATAAACGTTTCTTCATCTAGCGCATCTAGACTAACATTTACTCTCCTTAGTCCAGCTTCCTTCAGCTCTGGTGCCATTCGCCCAAGAAGTAAACCATTCGTTGTGAGACCGATATCCTCTAATCCATCTAACGATGCTAACCTTTTTATCAGGTCTGTGATGTTACGTCTAAGTAATGGTTCACCACCTGTTAATCTTATTTTTTTTACTCCAAGCTCAAGAAAGGCCTTCGCAATACGTTCTATTTCTTCAAAATCTAACAAGTGTTCTCTCGGCAAAAACTGGAAGTCCTTTCCAAAGACTTCTCTTGGCATACAGTAACGACAGCGAAAATTGCAACGATCTGTCACCGAAATACGTAAGTCCTGTAATAAACGTCCTAATTTATCTGTAATGACTTGATCCTGCATACTATCCCGCCTTTTTTAGTATTATATATGTCGATGTAAATGGGAACCATCTGATTTGTGAAGAAAATCACAACCAAGAATTCAAAGAAAGACGGTTGCCTTACTTTGTAGAAAAAGTATTTGCAACCCCCATCTCATTTGCCAAATAGGTGCGAATACGTGTACTAAACTGCTTATAAATGGATAAATGAGCTATTAATAGTGTGTTAATCTCTTCATGGTCTACTTGATCATATTCCTTCACAAGCATTTTCCTCAAATGAATAAGTGACTGATATGCTTCTAGTTCTTCATTAGGAATCACTTTCTCATCCACCAATATTAAAATAATATCGACATAGCTTCCTGGGTCTCTCATCAAAAAACCATCAATCATCATATTACCTACATCGAGAATGGACTCAATTAACACCTGCGTGATCCTTTCAAGGCCAAACTTAGCAAGGTCAGACTGAAAGGATGCACCTTCTACATAAGCTAATGTTTGATCAAAGTAGTTTAATTTTGCCTTTAAATTGTTCATATCAACAAAATACATCTTCTTCGTCCCCCTAGCATCATAGTTTTATTTTACCATAAACAGGTACAGATAAGGAATAGTAAATAAATTATCTTTACTCTACGTTCTCCTTTTGTTAACATATGTGGAAAAAGGAGTGTGAAAAATTGCCAATCGAATATATAAGAAATGAAGAAGAAAACAGCAAAACGAAATTTATTAGTTATAAAGGAGATACTATCCGTTTTGATATTGCTATTATCTCCTCACCTTCTCTTCATCCCAATCACATTGTGGTAGACATGAATTCAAATAAATATACGTCTCTCTCATTAAGTAATATCGATAAGAATAACTATATCGAGCATGCATTACAATATAATGAAATAGAAGCAGAGGATTTTCGCCATTTTATTAGAAGCCATTTATCATGAATACTTCTAGGTGTAAATGCTATTAATGATCAGCTCTCCATTAAAAAGGAGCTGATCTTCTCTTATTGGACAATTTGTTTGACAATAAAATAACGACAACCGAAATTACAATATTCATAAAGATAATCCTCACTTGTGCTTATCTTTGTATCAAAACTCGCTTTCGGGTTTTGGTCATCATAAAAGCCTTTTAATCTTAATTGATCATATCCCCAATCCCCAACAATAAAATCATACTTGCCCAATACATCACTATATCTTTCTTTAAAGGCCTTTTCATCAAAGCCTTCTCGATAATTTTGTATAACTTCGTAGGTTTTCCCCTGTACTTCAAACATGAACGGACACTCCAATCTTTCTAACCCCCATCTAAAATTAACATATCTTGGTTGCATAAAATAGCAGTTACTAACTCACAATAATGATATCAAAAAATGCAGAAAGGAGGAATTTTCTTTTGTTAAAGCGTACAATAATCCTCATTTTATGTAGCTATTTTCTTCTTACTACTATAGCACATGCAGAGGAAAAAGTGGATGAGGATCAACAAAAAATCCAATTGTTCAAACAAATGGAAGTCTTAACGTTTATTCCTTGGTATTATTATGCTGCCATTAATCAATATGAATCTAATCTAATCGATGATAAACAGCTTATTCATATTACGATACCTGATGAAAAATGGTATGGTTTAGCGCCAATTCGTGAAAAAACTAATGCCAGTATCATCTCCATGTTTGGTGGCATGGGCATGGATGGGGATGGGGACAGGATCGCAGATCCCAAGAATCCTCGAGATACTCTATTAACAATAGGCACCTACTTACAGCAATTTGGCTATACAGAGCAAGATATAAAAACAGCATTATGGCATTATTACAAAAGAGAGCTAACCGTACTTTCTATTATGAACTATGCGAAATTATTTAAGAAATATCAATCTATAACGTTCGATACGACTGCATTTCCAATACCTAAAGGTTATAACTATAGCTATAGGAACACCTGGGGAGATGCCAGAGGTTTTGGGGGCAGAAGAATCCATGAAGGAACAGATATTTTTGCTGACTACGGGACCCCAGTAAGGTCTACGCAATATGGAGTCGTTGAACTTAAAGGTTGGAATAAGTATGGAGGATGGAGAATAGGAATAAGGGATATTTATAATCGTTATCACTACTTCGCACATTTAAACGGATTTGCAGAAGGAATTGAAGTCGGTGACATCGTGGAAGCTGGCCAAACGATTGGATCTGTTGGTTCAAGCGGTTATGGACCTCCAGGAACTGCAGGAAAGTTTCCTCCCCATCTACATTATGGCCTATATAAAGATGACGGAAAAAAAGAGTGGTCATTTGACCCATATCCCTATCTAAAGAAATGGGAAAGAAATAATCCGTAGGCATTTGCACTACGGATTATTTCTTCTATGGCTTTATTTATTCCTTGGATGCCTTTCTGGCTCTCATAATACTTAGAAAAAGGCCGCCCCAAATGATCACAATTCCGATCACTGCCATTACAATTGCACTTGTTGACATTGATTGATGCCTCCTTTTTGTGTGAATGATGTTTCACGAATTAAACTTTATGCTTCATGATCCTTCGCTGGCCATTTTTTAATGGATAGTATTGCTCCTAGGAACATCGCTGCGATGGCAACAACCCACCCAAAATTAAATAGGTATTCGATCGGATAACCACTGTATGCTTCTTGTAATTCCAATTTTAAATTTTGAAGCATCATATATCCTAGTACTATTGGTGTTATTAGCCCAAGGGATAATCTCCACCATGTACCTAACTTAATATCAGAGATAGAATCGGCATGTGCTTGTAAATCCTTTAGTGATCTAGCGAACCAGGCAATCGCAACAACCTCAAATAACCCAGCTAAGGCGACACCATAGTTGTTGATAAAATGATCGACAGTATCGAGTAGATTTAATCCACCTTGATTTGCATAGAACAAGGAGGCAATAAAAGCAAGTCCTCCACCTATTAAAAGTGCTTTTCCTCTAGATATGGAGAATTTCTCCTGTAATGCTGCAATATAGGTTTCAGAAATAGAAATCATGGAAGTTATCCCTGCTAATACTAAGGATGCAAAAAACAGAAAACCAAACAGACTAGAGCCAGGCATTTGACTAATAATTTCTGGGAAAACCATAAAGGCTAAGCCCACACCACCAGCCACTACATCTTCAATAGATTGAGAAGATTGGGATGCCATAAATCCTAAGACTCCAAAAACACCAATCCCTGCTAATAACTCGAATGATGAATTTGCAAACCCAGTAATAAATGCATTATTGGTAATATCAGACTTTTTTGGTAAATAAGATGAATAAGTAAGCATAATTGCAAAGGCAATAGATAAACTAAAGAAAATTTGTCCATATGCTGCAATCCATACTGATCCTTCTGTTATTCGACTCCAATCTGGTTTAAAGAAGGCATCTAACCCTTCTAACGCACCTGGAAGCGTTACAGCACGAATAACAATCAAAATAAAGATAATGAACAATGTTGGGATAAAGATTCGATTTGCAAATTCAATTCCCTTTTTAACCCCTCTTCCTAGGAAGAAGAACACAAATACCCAAACAAATAAGAGTGGGATTAGTACACTAGGAACCATTGAACCAAAGGTCCCTGCAGCCTCTACGTTTAGAAAATCTCCAGTAAAGAAGGCAGTGGTATCTTCCCCCCATTTCGTTCCAATTGAAAAATAGGCATACATGATGGACCACGCGATAATAATTGGATAATACGTAGAAATGACAAATGAAATAAGTATTTGCCACCAACCGATCCATTCCATTCCTTTACTTATCTTTGAAAAACTTCTTGGTGCAGAGCTACGATATTTATGACCAATCGTATATTCCATGATTAACAACGGTATACCAGCTGTTAATAATGCGAATAAATATGGTACAAAGAACGCACCTCCACCATTTTCGAACGCTGTTGTTGGAAAACGCCATATATTACCCAATCCAACAGCTGAGCCGATCGCTGCAAGCAAGAAACCCAATCTAGTTCCCCATTGTGACCGCTTTTCCATTCTTTTTTTCCCCTTCCTTTTCTCAATAATTATTATTAAGAAGTTATTTGTTTAGTTTTATATCTTTCGACCTATGGCATTATACCGGACTTCAGAAGATTCTGTCAAATCTGAATTTAAGGAAAACAAGAGATTCACTAGATCTCTTGTTCCCGTCTCTTCCATTATTATTTAATTGCCAAGAAAAATCAATAACTTAATTAAGAGGATCTAATGGAATAGAAAGATTAGAATCACCTTCTCCTCCTTGATAATACTCTGGAACTTCTCCCGGATGAAACATTCTCGTCACCGGAATATTTTGCTCTAAAATCGTTGGCTCTGATGCAAATGGCATAATCACTCGAACATATACTTGAATATAGACATTAACACGTATAAGCGCACCATTTATTCCTGTCTCCACCATTTCACTTTTAACTTCAGTATATACATCACCAACAGCTTCGAGATTGATTGGTATTTTGGGGCCTAAATTTGCTAAAACCGGAACACCTAATGCTTGACCAAGTGGAACCTCAATAAGAAGTCCACGTTCTCGTATGGCTTCTAATAATTCCCTTTCCGATGGTGCAAGTTCCTCTTCTATCTCAAGCGGTGTACCTAGTTCAGGCTGTTCTCCTTTCTCTAATAATTTCATAAAAGTTTCCACTCGATATTGAACATTTCTTCGCACACGATTTTCTACCACTGTATTAAAAATATAATTTTCTACCTTTCCATTCTCATCCACTTGTACTTCAATTAAATCTCCCGCCTCAAGATCTTCTGAAATTTTTCTACTTACTGCGATACCTAGTGCTTTGCTGGCAACTTGTGATACGCGTACTTGAGCGTATTCTAACAAAACTGGCTTAATGCCTTCATTAACCACTAAAATACTCCCAACCATGGAAATAATAAATATAAAAAAAGTAATAAAGACAACTTGTCTAGCTGGAGGTGTCCCTATTCTTCTTCGTCTTTTTCGCATAAAAATCCCCCCATCTTAGTTATATGATGGAGGTGAACCATTTCATTATTAAATTTTAGAAATATTTAAAAAAGTCGCACTCGCTCCCTTAAACTACTCGGCAATTTGTAATAGAGCATCCTTCACTAACATGCCAACCTTCCATTTATATTCCTCTGATTTTACAGTAATTTTATCTAAACGAGCGTGTAATAGATCATCCAATGTCTTGACACCAACTGCGCGACCAGCAATTATTGGACGATCTTGCAATTTTTCATTTAATAGGTCCACATCAAGCGCACCACACATGACATAACCAATGTCATTCGCTATTACTAAAAGTGTGGTATGTGGAAGCTGTACTGTAATTCCTACAAAAAGATAATCTTCTATACGAATAGGCTTTACATCTATCATAATAAACACACCCCTCCTACTAAATTGTATGTCTTAGCCCAAAGAGATGTGCGTTTTTCATGTTAATTTTTTAATAAATCTATTAATAGGTCTCGTAGAAACTCTGGTAAAAAGAATTGTTTTGTCTTAGATCGTGATATTTGCGGGAACATTCTACCAAAAGTAAACATATCTGCTGTAGCAAATGTATATATTCGTTCCTCAGCTATTTCTTCTCCTTGATAGTAAACATTTTTTACATGCTCGATACCATCTTCATCTGTCATGATCTCTATATCCAAACCACTAAAAACGAATTTCCCGATCACTTTACCTCGAAATCCAAATCCCTTTAGTTCAAGCGTAATTAACGCTTGGTCATATGCCCCTCTGATTACTTCCAATAATTCAATTCCACGTAGTTTAACTGTACAAGGATTGATGGGATGTGGGCAAATACGATGGATATCACGCTTTGTAACAGGGCCTTTTTCTAAATGATCTAGTAATAATCCAGCATTCAACATAGCAATATCAGCATCGGTCCATTTTTGTAAATGATCCGTCAATTGTTGAATAATGATTGTATTCTGAAACCAGTTCACTTCTAGTCTTTGCTTCAAAACTGTTACTGGTTGTTGTAACACAATTTCTGCTTCTTTGTTCAAGTGCTCTAATTTTTTCTCTGTCTCGAGATCTTTTTTCATATGACTTGTTTCCATTGCATAAGCATGTTTTTCAATCAATTTGTTTTGATTATGGTCCCATAATAAGTCAACCTCACCGACAAAATGTCCATATCTCCCTGCAGCAGTTAAGATGGATTGATTAATAGACTTTTCATTTTTCAAAAGATGGTGAGAATGTCCTCCAATAATGACATCAATAGAAGGAAAATCTCTGGCAATCATTTCATCGTCTGATAAACCTAAATGAGATAAGAGAATAATAATATCAGAATCCTGTTCTACTTTCGGTAATTCTCGCTGTAAATATTCGTAGGGAGGTTCCACATCCCATCCTAAAGGTCTATAAAACGGCGTAAAAGGTGCAGTTAACCCTAGTACGGTAATCTTTATACCTGTTTCGGACTGGAAGGTGTAATGATCTTTTAACCAAACGGGTTGCCTTTCATTCCTTGCTGTTAAATTACCGCAAACCACTTTGAATGTCGCTGCATCATAGAGGTGAAATAGATCATAATATTCTAAGGTAATCCCTTCGTTATTTCCAATTGTCGCTATATTATAACCAACATCATTAAGTAACTCGACATTCCGTTTACCTCGAAAGGCTTCGGAAATAGGATGAAATCGATCCACATGGTCTCCAATATCTACAATCCAATAATTTTCCTTATCTTGACGGTGCTTTTCTTTTTTTTTATTTAAAAAATCAACGATACTTGCCCAATTCTCAAAATGACTATGGAGATCGTTTGTATAATAAAAATGCAATCTTTCTTTCATAAATAAGTAACTCCCCCTATATTAGGCTAGTTAAACAAAGACCTAATACAAAATATCTGCATTATCCAAAGATTCCTTGCCAAATTAATCTTAACCCAATAAACAATAAGACTACTCGGAGTAAATACTCAATCGCTCTACTAGACATCTTTTGACTAACTTTCGCACCTAGTACCCCACCAAACCATGCCCCAGGAATAAACGCCCAAACATATTGCCATTCGATATGACCTAATGCAATATGGGTGATGGAGCTAACCATGCTTAAAGCTAGTATCATAAACATGGAAGTTGCTGAGGCAATATGTGGAGGAAAATGGAATAATATAATCATTGCTGGAACCATTAAAGAACCTCCACCGATTCCAAAAAAGCCTGAAAGCATTCCGACAATAAATGCTATTCCTACTGCAATCCATGGAGTGATGGAATATGTATATTGTTCCTCTCCTATTTTTATTTCTCGATAAATTTTAAATTTACTCTTTTTGCTTAAGGTGTTCTCATCTATCTTTGGTTGTTTCTTAAAAAAGAAGGTAGTAAAGATAAATAGCATAAATATCCCGAGAAACAAGGAAAATGTATCTGTCTCGACGAATTGATTTAACCAAGATCCTAATATACCTCCTGGTAAGCTCCCTAAAATAAAGTACAGTCCACTTTTGTAATCAATGCGTTTCAATTTTGCATAGGCATAGGTGGAGGACATTGCTGTAAAGATCATAATAATGAGCGACAATCCAACAATGGTACTAGCATCCGCCCAAGCAAATATAGAGGTTGTACTATGTAAAATTAGCAATACCGGTACTAAAATAACGCCTCCTCCAAGGCCAACAATGCTTCCCAGTAATGCAGATAACAAGCCTATGATAAAACAAATTATGATAACCACTGTAAAATTCCCTTCCATCAACTGTTATTCTTATGAAGTGAAAATACTTCTTTATTAAGTCTTATGAAATAAAAGAAGAGTTCATCTAGGAACTCACTTCTTTATTATATAGGTATTAGAGGAAATTATCCAATTAGAGTTACGAATGGATATGGATTCTATAAGAATCTGTCCATTTGATTCAAGGGTATACATAATTTTTTCTTTCCTACTCATAATAAAATGAATCACTAATTAAGGAGGAATTAAAAATGACAGAACACCAAAACCATCCAAATCCTGATGATCGCTCAGATAATGTAGAAAAGTTACAACAAAAGGTGCAAGACACAATAGAAAATATCGAAGCTGCACATGATACAATGAAATTTGCATCCTCAGAAGAAAAAGAAAAAATCAAGGATAAAAATCATCGTAGAGAAGAAGCGATTTCTGGTATGAGAGCAGAAATTAAAGACGAAGCACGTAATCAACAACAATAAGGTAAAACTCCAGAAGCTCACTAATGGTTAACTTGTTTCCCCACTTCTATTTATTGAAGTGGGGAACATTAAAGTTCTGTTTTCCATTAGTTAACAAGGAATTCACCTGCTGTGCATACGACTGTTATATCCTAACTATATCTAATTTGAACCAGTAATATAGAGTTACATAAGGTCGATCTCCTTAATAAATAACACTCGATCTTGATCTATTCCATCATAGTCGGAAAATACAGAAACGCCGTCTACTTCCTTATCCCCTTTTTCTATTTTAAAACCTATTTTTGTATGAAAGGCAATCGATACTTTATTCACTGGTGAGGTTACTGCGCGAATAACATTTCGATTATTCTTCTGTGCCACTTGAAAAAACATCTGATAAAGCCGTTTGCCTATATGTTTACTGCGATACTTAGGGTGAACACCTACAAAATGAATATAAGCGACATTCCTATCCGTTTGTGATAAAAATCCAATTAAAAAGCCAACTATCTCACCATTTTTTTCAGCAATAAAGCTTGTCTTGTTAAAATGAACGAAAAATAACTTAGGCAACATCGCTGCCATTTTCCTCCCACCCCACCATTCATCAATCAGCGGTGCGATTATGTTGTAGTCAGAACTTCGTACATTGCGTACTTTCAATGTCAACATCCTTTCTTGTTTTTTAATCAAGGTTATCCATAAATAGAGGCTGAGACAAAAAAGTAGTAAGGAAGGAAAATCCCTATATAAATGGAATACTAACCAGCTATAATTCGATCACACTAATTCACCTGCTCATCGATTATTTCCTTCGAGGCAAACAAAAAATATACTAAAAACACACCACTAATCAGTGCGATAAAAGCATAACCCCCAAAAACATCATAATAGCTTGAAAAGTAACCAAATCCCAGACCTACTAATATCAGCATGGCATTTAATCCAAGTGACTGAAAGGAATCGATTGTAGCTCTAGTACAAGAATCTATTCTATGATGCAAATATCCACTAACAATCGGCTCTACAAAGCCCGAAGCCAGCACAATGATGCACATTGCAGTCAATCCAGTATAACCACTTTTAATGGATATAAAAATAAAGCCAACAGTTATAATAGCTGTTATCGTTATTAACACACTTCGGTATTTATATCGCTTAATGACAGCATGTGCAAGTAAATTTCCAGGAATAGTGAGTAACATGAGTGCTGCTAGAAAAAATCCAAAGAAGTGAATAGATATATCCAATCGGTTTAAATATAGCTGCCAGAATTCCCAAACAAAATTAAGTGCTGCTCCGATTGCAATCCCAGCTAATACAACAAGACAAACATTCGTATTTTTCATAAAGAAATGAATAGATATTTTTAAATTTCCCATTATTGTTTGATGCTCTGTGCTTTGATTTTTTGTGATTGGTTCAACTAACATAACTGCTACACACGCTGAGACAAGCATACTTATCACAGATAACCAATAATTTACTTCAAAATCAAATTTGTTGGCCAAAAAGCTTCCACTTAAAGCCGCTAGAATGGCGGATATAAGGGCAAAGGAATTGACTCTACCTAAGTATTTTTCAAATGATTTCTCTTTTTTACTTAGTAGTAAGGAGTCATACAAAAGGGCATTTTCTGCACCACTATTCGCTGAACCTGCTAGTCCAGAAAGAAATATAGCGATAGCGAAATGCCAAAATTCTGTCGAATTGATCAACAAGAAAAACATGATGGCTTCAAGAACACTACTTAAAAGTATCATGTTCTTTCGACCCCATTTATCTGCTACAATTCCCGATGGAATCTCTAGTAAAACGATTGTCACTGCAAAAATAACTTCAGTATAAACTACCTCTTGAACTGTTATACCTCTCTCTTCCCAAAACAATCTTTCAATCACATATGCAGGTATTAGACTCTGAAAAAAACGAATGACATAAAGCTTCCAGACATTTGTTAAATAGTTCATTATCCAGCTCCTCTCTTTTCCGAATTACCTATTGTGTCAGAAGAGGGAGGTGCTCGAGAACTATTTAAGTTTACGGCTTAACAGGGAGGTCTAGCAAGATTAATTGGCATTTCATTGCTCCTTTCCTACCGTTGTTTTTTCTATATTATACCAAAGGAGGGGGACGTTTGCATTTGTTCGATCACAAAATTAACTTTAGTTGTCCTCCGTTATTATCATATAAATTGGAGATCTAGGAAAAGCTAGTACTAGTTGAATGTTAGGAGGATTACATGGTGTCTAAAAAGGGTAAACTCCATACAAAAAAATTGGAGAAAGATGATATTATTGTTGTTGATACAAAAATGGCAAAGAAATCGGTTATCGCAACAGCAGTTGGTAATGCGATGGAATGGTTTGATTTTGGAATCTATTCCTATCTCGCTGTCATTCTCGGTGCCTTATTTTTCCCTGAGTTCAGTGGACCGCTACAATTAGTATTCAGTTTCGCCACATTTGCTGTCGCTTTCTTAGTTCGGCCATTTGGTGGACTTTTCTTCGGTATGCTTGGTGATCGTTTAGGAAGAAAGAAGATTCTTGCGATTACACTCATTATCATGGCAATTGCGACTCTTGCCATTGGATTAATTCCTACTTATGATTCCATTGGGATAACTGCACCTATCTTATTACTTACGGCACGATTGGTGCAAGGATTTTCTGCTGGTGGTGAATATTCTGGAGCAATGACCTATATTGCAGAATCCACAGCTGATAAGAAACGAGGTTTTTTATCCAGTGGACTTGAAGTTGGCACATTAGTCGGATATATAACTGGTGCGGGAATTGTTACATTATTAACATTTCTTCTTGGGTCGGAAACCATGCATGAATGGGGATGGAGAATTCCGTTTTTCATTGCTGCGCCAATTGGTATTATCGGATTTTACCTACGAAATAACTTAGATGAAACACCAGCTTTCGAGTCACAGGAAGAAGAGGATAATCAAGAAAGTAAAGCATCTCTTAAAAATATTTTTATTCATCACAGAAAATCATTGCTTATTGGTTTAGGGTTAGTTTCTTTTTATAATACGGTCTACTACGTCATTTTAACATATATGCCTTCCCATCTAAATGCAGTACTAGGCTATGGAGATACCAAGGGACTACTATTAATATTAGTCGTGATGGTCATAATGATTCCATTTGTATTAATGGCAGGTTATTTTAGTGATCGTATTGGAAATAAAAAGATTATACTATTTGGCCTATCAGGAATGATTGTTTTATCCATCCCATCCTTTATACTAATCGGTAGTGGCAATAATTGGCTCGTTTTCTTTGGATTAATGATTCTAGGAGCATTACTTGCCTCCTTTCAAGGTATTATGCCGTCCTTATTACCTTCCCTCTTTTTTACGGAAGTTCGATATGGCTCATTGGCTATTACCTATAATGTAGCGACATCTGTATTTGGAGGGACAGCACCGTTAGTTGTATCATGGCTAATCAGTGTTACGATGAGTCGGATGGTTCCTGCCTATTACATCATTTTTGCTTCTATTATTGGGATCATCATTGTCGCTCTATTTGTAGTCGAAACCTCTGGTAAATCACTTAGAGGTCAACCTCCTGCTGTTGAGAAAAAACAGGAAATACATGACGTGTTAGAGGAACCAGAAGAAGCCTTATGGTGGAAAGATGAAAAACGAGAAATCACTGAAAGAAAAGATGATGAAAATAAATAGTTATCAAAAGAAACCCTTTTATTACATTCAAAAGGGTTTCTAAGTCTTCGAAAAGTATTTAGCTCATTGCGGTTCAGATTTCACCCAATCGACTATATCATTCACCACATATTTTGGAATGTTAGCCGGGATAAAGTATTCCTCTGGTTTACTCATTTCCCCTGTTCCCTCTGTAAAAAAGTGATTTAGCTTAGGATAAAGTTGATACGTTATATTTTCTCGATCACGAAGAGCTGCCTTCCATACCGGGATTTCGACATCGGACAGTACTTGATAATCTCGTTCTCCCTGTATGATGAGGAGCGGTTCGGTTTGATTTTTTGCCATTTCTGCTGCACGGATATCATTTATGGAATCCCAAAATGCTGCCTGACCAAGCTGAAATTCTTCTGGAGGGTTCTCACCAGAAAAATCAGGATCGTTTAACATTTCATATTGTGTCGTGTAAAATTCGTACACCTGCTCTGTTATTTGACCAACTGATAATAGATACTCGAATTGATCAAGGACAACATCTTGGATCGTGCGTGCTGGTCCCCCCATTATAATCGCCCCTGCAATATTCTGTCTTTTGTCTTCCTCGATCATTTTCGGAACCATCATACCACCTTGACTGTGACCAAGAATATAAATTCTCTCCTCATCAATTCTTTTTTCCTTTTCAAGTAAACGTGTTGCTAACAGCGCATCGTCTGTTGTTTCTTTATCAACGGTATGATTTGGATCTGCTGTGGTCTTAATCGCATGCTCATAGGTACGTTTATTGTAACGAAGTACTGCAATTCCTTGAGAAGCAAGGCCAAATGCTAGATCACGGAATGGCTTTAGTGCATACACCGTTTCATCCTTGTCAGTGGCTCCTGATCCTTGAACGAGTACCACTACTGGGAATGGCCCCTTTCCTTTTGGTATGGACAATGTTCCAGGTAGTGCAAAATCTCCTTTTCCAATCACTACTTCCTTTTCAGTGAATAATTCTGGTTTACTATATAGCGGAGCTTCAGCAAAAGGCCCCATAAAGGAATCCAATAGAAAATCATCAACTTTTGCCGATCGATCCATTCTTAGAATAAATGGAAAGGTTGCCTTCTCAAATAGAAGCTCCACCTCTACATTCGTATGAACTCGGTTCGATTCCTTTACCGTTACGGATCCAATACTAAGAAATTCTCCTGCTTGAGACTGCAATTGCTGCTTAAGCGTAACCCAATATTCCTCTAACCATTGCTCGGAAATCGATTTTTTCAAAGCTCTTGAAGAGGATTTTAATGCATGTTGATACTTTCCTGCTTCGAGATCACGGATATAATGTCTTGCTTTCTGTTCAAATCTGTCCTGGTGTTTATCCTTATCAACAATAGGTCCTTTCCTAGCTAGATTATTTTGTTCAAGTTGTGTAGAAGTTGTGAACCTTAACAAATCCCCCGAAAGCGCATTCCATTTCCCGTTAAGTTTTACATGGTGTTCTACTGTATCAGATTCTTGTCCAAATACAGTAGTAGGTATACATAGAAAAATGACAAACAAGGTAACCAACAATTTTACTTGAAATAAATGTTTCAAAGAATCCCTCCCTATTTATTTAACACTTATAATCTAGTACGTAAAAATGAATAGAGAGTTTCATCTTTTTGGTTATTTTTTTATAAAGATTTATTTAATTTTTCATAGATTGTTAATAATTGTTTTCTTTCCTCTTTTGTTAGCTGTTCAAATAGCCGTTTGCGAAGCTCTACTCCTTTTTGATTGGCACGTTGCACTACCTCGATTCCTTTATCGGTAATTCCTAAATGGATAATTCTACGGTCAGAATCATCTACCAATCTTTTCGCAAGATTTTTTTGAACTAATTTTTCTGACAAATAAGTTAAAGTTGGAGGAGTAAGTCCTAAAATCTTAGCAATATCTGATGGTCTACTCTTCCCATGCACTTTTAAATGACCGAGCACGAGAATATGGGAAACACCAAGATCCTCCTCAAAAACTTTATTCCACTGTACTATTAAATTAGTTGTCACCTTATCCATATTATTAATAATGTGAAAAATAGTTTGTTCTTCCATTGAATGACCCCTGC